>ENA-ORXR01000680-ORXR01000680.1-marine-metagenome-genome-assembly--contig:-NODE-680-length-42604-cov-5.488043_pt1 | contig 42604 bp, 27 predicted proteins | sample MGYA00237866_ERZ511479 | MGnify/ENA metagenome assembly ERZ511479
ACTCCGGATTTTCTGCCTTGGCCAACCTAAAAATAACATCGCCCATAGTACCTTTTACTTAGTGCCTGGCGCACTAGGAATAACCTCGCCTGAATGACGTTACGTTAGTCGGGCAGGGCCCATTTCAGCGCCTTGATTGATGAAAAAATATTTCGCCTTTTATCTCAATCTATTTAATCGCCATTTAGAGAAGTCGATCATGAAAGTATAGTAGCGAGTTCGTTGTTTTTTCATTATAGATGTATAAAATAAGGGTGTGTTCTTTACTCAGATGCGGATGAAAATAAATCTTGATCGGGTAATGAACATACCCATATTCCTCAAATAATTTTATCGCTTTTTTGCCCGCAGGATGCCGAAATAATTTCATCTCCGCCCCATCAGCCGGCAAGGGCAAATCCTCGTACCCTTCCTCTGACAAAAATTGGCGCAACATTCCGTAGCTATGCTCCAGGCTGGTACCACCAAAAACGGTACGGTAACGCTGGCCGTCACTGGTACCACCCAGATGATTAGAATTTTCCGGTGGGAAAGAATCTCTGATTTTCTTTAATTCAACAAACTCTTCTGCTTCTACCATAATAGCTATTGTAATGGAAAGTAAATATAAATGAATTGTTTTAAAATATTAAATAATGCCAACAATATTTTTAAAAATATTTTCAGGACTGGTTTTTCTGATTGCCATGACGCAATTTTCGGTAGATCTTTCTTACCAGAAAATAGCAATTCCAGTTACCGGACAGAGTCTGGCGGTCTTGGTGATAGCAGCGTTGTCAGGTACCCGAATAGGTATTTTAACGATCGCGACATATTTGGTTCTGGGAGGCATTGGATTACCCGTTTTTGCCAACGGAGCGTCGGGCTGGGAAACTTTCACAAAAGGAAGTGGCGGTTTTCTTTACGGATTTTTAGTAGCGGGAGCGCTGACTGGTTGGCTGGCAGAACGCTGGGGAGTCGACAATTTTATAAAAAATACCGGAATGATGGCGACTGGAACAGCGGTAATTTTATTATTTGGCGTAGGCCATTTGACCGCTATATATGGATGGGAAAAAGCCCTGGAATATGGTTTTTATCCCTTTTGGCCGGGCGCCGTCATCAAGGTCATTATTGGGGCAACGCTACTTTTGATATGGTATCATTTTTCTAGTAAAATCGCAAAATAGTTTTTATAACCGCGCAATCACCGTTAAATTTCCCTTCACCTTATCCCCTTTTTGCACTTCAATCTTCGCATCTAATGGTAAATATAAATCCACTCGCGAACCAAATTTGATAAAACCCATATCAGCACCTTGCTCAACCTGGTCGCCAATCTCGAGGTAATTAACAATTCGTTTAGCGAGTGCACCTGCCACCTGTCGCATCAAGATTTCCGAGTCACCGTTGCTGATGACAGTCGTAGTTCGTTCGTTCTCATCCGAAGATTTAGGATGCCAGGCAACCAGATATTTGCCAGGATGATATTTAAAATAATTGACCGTTCCACTGATGGGATTTCGGTTGACGTGTACATTGGTCGGACTCATAAAAATAGAAACCTGTAATCGTTTGTCCTGAAAATATTCGTTTTCGCTCGTTTCCTCAATCACCACTATTTTTCCATCAGCGGGCGCGTACACTACGTTGTCATCTGCCACCAAAATTTCTCTGCGTGGATTGCGGAAAAACTGTAATACTAAAAAAAACAGTACCAATGAAATAATACCAACTGCCATCAGAAGGTTGGGAAAAAAATAAAAGACGCCAACATTCAGGAGCACGAGCAGTAAAATACTCATCAAGATAATCTTGTAGCCCTCGTGGTGTATCTTTTGAAATAAATTCATTCTTTTTTAGTATTATAACTGCTTAGGTAAAATCGGCACAAAGTTAAGTAATTTTCGGAGTTCATCAGCATTTATTTAATCGCCATTCCTAAACCTTATCTATAAGAAAACAGTGTTTTACAATCTTTTGTTTTGTCTTTTTTTATAAAAAAAGAAAAATAGCCTTGATTATACTTCATAATCATCCTCTTATATATAGTAAAAAAGCGGTAACGAAAGGTGCTACAAAGATAAAAGCATCAAACCGATCCAAAAAACCACCGTGCCCTGGCAGAAAACTTCCTGAATCTTTTACCCCTTTACTCCGCTTGAGCATGGATTCTATCAAATCTCCAATCGACCCAAAAACAGCGGTCAGTCCGGCAATTACCAGCCAGTTGACCATAGATTGCTCCGAAAATACAAGACTAAGCAAAAAACCTGCGGCAATAGTCGTAACTGCTCCGCCGATACTGCCTTCCCAGGTTTTATTGGGAGAAATACGGGGAAACAGCGGTGTCTTACCAATCTTAGAACCAATAATATAAGCGCCCGAATCATTGGCCCAGGTAAGCAGTAATATTCCAAAAATCGTATTGGGCAGATAAGTACCTCCTTCTATTCCGACGAGGACGACCATCGACATGGGAAGTCCGATATAGAAAATTCCTAAAAATAGATGGGCCAGATTGGTGAAAGGTTCTTTTGTCTTGGCAAATAACTCCCGAACGAAAATTAGAAAGACCAGCGGGATAGATAGAATCGTCGCTTTCTTTAAAAAAAGAAAAGGATCTGCTGGAATGCCGAGTTTATAAATTCCCGTAATCAAGACGGGTAAAATGCCCATAATCGTTCCCGCTATCTTATAATGGCGAATATTAGATGGATTTTGCGCCACAAGGGTCATTCCAATAAATTCCCACAAACAAAGTGCAGTAATGAGGATAAAAAGACCAACGAAAGGGTAGAGGCCTCCATATAATCCGGCCAGCATCACGGCTACAAATACAATGGCGGTAAGAATTCTGGTAGTCATAACTAAGGTTTTCTCAGATCATTAGGGTTTGAAAAAAAGGTGTTTTCTATTTTTGGCTCGTCTAAAAATAATGCCCGATTTTTTATTAAAAAAAACCCAAATACCATCGCCCCCAGGGCAGACAGTATCAACGAATAAGACAAAGCAAGGTCTGTATCTGCCGTCAGTATTTCATCCGAAACCGCAAAATACGGCGCAGAAACCAGCATTGCATTGTTAAAAAAGTGAAGAATAATCGGAATCCACAAATTTATGGACCAATAATATAAATAACCCAGTACGGCACCCAGCACAATCCGAGGAAATAATCCCTCCAACTGGAAGTGAAATGCACTAAAAAAGAAAGCACCTAACCAAATAGCCAGGTGTGAATTTTTAAAGTAGCCAACTAATTTTGTCTGCACAATTCCACGAAAAAATAACTCTTCGCCCATCGCCGGAATCGCTGCAATTATCAATATATTCAGTAACCAGTCGACGGGCGTATCAACGGATAAAAGCATGGTAATCATCTCTGCCGTATCGGCTTCTACATTAACGGCCCATTCGGGCAATGGCAAAAGTTGGTTAAACCACGCGCTTAGATTAACCAAAGGCAAGCTAATCATTAAGAGTAAAAAACTGAAAATCAGTACTTTAGGCAACGGTGGTCGACTGAGCTGAAAATAATCAGCCGCCCCTTTTCTTTTTATAATCCACCAGAAGAAAAAGCAAGGAAGTATAAAGGTGAAAACCTGATGAATGGCGGCAGTGGTCCGGAAAAATCTTCGGCCGATCTCCTCCGGCTGACTGCTGAAAATCTCGTCGATATTCGTTAGATCGAAGTCATTCAAATAAGCATATCCGAAACTTAATGCCGTTCCAAGCAAACTAAAAAAAATGACAAGCAGCATAATAGCCAGTACGTCCGTTTTAATAAAGAGACCTTTCGATTCTCTAATCAGAGATGATATTCCCATAAGTATTATTAGAAAATAAATTTTACCAGTAAAAGTAGAAGATTTTAATCGGTTTTTTTTACATCTATAATTATTATAATTACAGGATTATTATAAGGTATCCTATCAACAGAAAGTATTTCCTTAAAATTCCTTGTATAAGAAAATAACATTTTTTATTTAACCCTTTTTTTTAACCTAAATTGAAATAGAATGAAAAAACATTTATGGATTTTCTCCCTCCTTTTTTTCTGTGCCTCTTTTGTGACGGCTCAGCGGACAGTGACGGGAATGATTATTGACGATCTTGGTGATCCACTTATTGGAGCTAACATTGTCGTTAAAGGAACAACCATTGGTACGGTGACTGATATTGATGGTAAGTACTCACTTAATGTTCCTGCAGGGAATGACGTACTAGTAATTAGCTATACTGGATATACGACCAAAGATGCAAGATTGGGCGAATCTAATGTGCTTGATGTTACAATGTCTGAAGGTGTAGAACTTTCACAAGTCGTCGTAACGGGTTACGGAACTGCTAAGCGAAGCGATATGGTACAATCCATTTCTACTGTGTCCGGGGATGAAATTACAAATATCCCGATTGCTAGTGTGGATAATTTATTACAAGGAAGGTCTACTGGGGTAGAAGTAACGGCGATTAATGGAAAGCCAGGACAAAACGGATATGTTAGAATTCGTGGTCTGACTTCTATTAATGGTAATAACGATCCTCTTTTTGTAGTGGATGGTGTACCTGTTCCAAGAGATGTCTACAGTGCCATTAATCCGAATGATATTGCTGATTTTTCTATCCTGAAAGATGCTGCAGCAACTTCTATTTATGGTGCTCGGGCAAGTGCTGGAGTAGTATTGATCACCACCAAGCGAGGAAGTGCTAATAATTCATATATTGAATATTCTTTCCAGGCGGGACAAAATTCGGCTATTGATGATGGCTTTGAATTATTGAATGCTTCTCAGAAGCTCGATTATGAAGTAGCACTCGGAGTTAGAGCTGCTTTGACTGATGAGGAACGTGCTGATTTGTTGAGATTTGGTACAGATTGGGAAGATGAACTAATAAGGGATGCAGGTCTTATGAGTCATAACTTATCTTTTGCAGGAGGATCAGACAAAGGAAATTACTTCCTTTCTGTCTCCAGATTTGATAATGAGGGACTTTCTTTTGGTTCTGATTTTGATAGAACTACCGCTAAATTTAATGGGGGGTATAAAATTAATGATTGGATTGAAGTATCTAATTCATTAAGCGTTGGAAGAAGAAACGATAATGAGTTGAGAGATCGAAATAATGTTCAGTCTCCCTTCGTAGCATTGTATGCCTACAATCCATATGAAACAATTTTTAACTTGGATGAAAACGGAGAGGTTATTATTGATGAAAATGGAGAACCTGATTATAATTTTACCAGTCAAGGATTTAATATCGTAGAAGCTCAACGGAATAACCCAGAATCACGGATGTGGTCTGACGTTTATGGTAATTTAAATATAACCTTGACCCCAATTGAAGGTTTGAGAATTTCGAGTACTGGTGGATATAACTACAATACTTTTAAAAACACCTACTTTATCAAACCAAATTCTATTCTTGATTTTTACGTAGGAGACCCAGATGCTCCCGGGATTAAGAGTGATAGCGGAAGTGATCGGGATCGTTATGTTTGGACTAATACTGCCAGCTATGATTATAAGTTGGATGATAGAAATAACTTTAATTTCCTAGTAGGTACAGAATATATAAAAGATAATTTTGAGCGTTATCGTATCAGCGGAAAAGGTTTTCCGGTCGGTCTAAGCGTTCAGGATGTTGCGGCCGAAATTACGGGCGGTTTTACTACTAAAAATGAATTTGCCTTATTTTCTACTTTTGGACAACTGGGTTACAGTTTTGATAACAACTTGCAAATAAAAGGTACCATTCGAAGAGATGGATCTTCCAGATTTGGTAGAGATAATCGCTACGGAACTTTTTGGTCGGTCGGAGCTGGATATGATTTTGCCAAAGAATTTCTAGAAGATAATAATACTATTGATCAATTAAAATTGAGGGCTTCTTACGGTACTACGGGTAATGAACCTACCCAATTGTACGAATCTATCGGAGTATTGCAATTTGCTAGTTATGCAGACCAAACAGCTGCTTTTCAGAATCGAGTAGCAAATCCAACCCTTAGATGGGAAACCCAGAAAGCCTATTCTGTTGGAGTAGATTTTGGCGTATTAAATAATCGAGTGACTGGTTCGCTAGAATACTACAATAAAAAATCCACTGACTTATTATTCCCCAATCAGCTATCTAGAACTACAGGATTTGAAAGTAGATTAGATAACATTGGTGATATTAGTAATAAGGGATTTGAAGCAGAAGTTTATTATTCTCCTATTCGAGGAAAAGACTTTTATGTGGATTTGGGAATCCGTTTTTCTCATAACAAAACAAAAGTTGACAAGTTAAACTCTACCGAGGAAATTAATCCATCTAACGCATTTGGTTCTGTGCTAAAAGAAGGGGAAGTTGTTTACGTGTGGCAGTTAGTTGAATTCAGTCGTGTTGATCCAAGTACAGGTGATTTACTATATCTTAATAGTGAAGGAGAAGAAACTAATAGCCCTACTCAATCTGACTCAAAAATATTGAGTGGAAAATCAGCAGTACCTACCTTTTGGGGAGGATTTGATATTAATGTTGGTTACAAAGGCCTGGCACTGACAACTCAGTTTGCGTTTAAAGGAGGTAATTATATCTACAATCAGAGAAGAAGAGATTTACTCGGAGGACTAAATTCCGCTCGTAGAAATCAAAGTGTAGAGGCACTCGATTACTGGAGAGAGCCAGGCGATGCGACAGATATTCCTCGCCCAGACGTAGAAGTAGAAGCATCAGATTCTGATCGATTTTTAGAAAAAGGGGATTTTATTCGTTTACGAAATGTCAGATTATCCTACCAGTTGCCATTTTCTATTTCTGAAAAATTAAGAATGAAAAATGTCTCTGTTTTTGTCGCGGGTTCTAACCTGGCAACTTTCACAAACTTTATTGGTGATCCTGAAGTAGGTGTTTTCATTGAGGAATCTGTAGATGATACCGTTGGAGGACAATTACCGGGTGAATATGCTGGATTTAGTTACCCTAATACAAAATCCATCACTGGTGGATTTACTATAAGATTTTAAAAAATAAAAAATAAAAAAATGAAAAATAAATTTTTAATATTACTCATATTAGGACTGATGTTCTCATTCAGTGCCTGCGAAGACGAGTTAGAATTATTTCCACAGGATGCTATTGCAACCGAGTTAGGCTATCAAACAGTTACTGACTTTGAAAATGCCGCAAAAGGATTATACAGTGGATTTAGACGGTCTGGATATTATGGTGCCACGTCGGGTGCTGCTTCTATCTATTTTATTCCTGATGTAATTTCCGATGATGTTATCATTAATTCTAATGGTCGTAGATCGCGGGAAACATTCTATGACTGGCGATTTGATGAGGATAATAGTTCTCAGGCTTTCTGGTTATCTGCTTATAAGGTTATTCAAAGAGCTAACCTGATTTTAGAAAATATCGACAATCTAGAAGATAGTCCTCAAAAAGAGAATTACCGGGGTGAAGCTTTGGCAGCACGTGGAATTGCTCATTTTGATTTGGCAAAATTCTATGCGCCTTCTCCTGCTCAGGGAAGCGATAGTGACTTGGGTATTCCATATGTTACTTCCACAGCGTCTGACTTATTGCCATCAAGAGGTAGTCTTGGAGATACGTACAGTAAAATTTTGGATGACTTGAATAATGCTCAACGGGCCATTAATGAAGTAAATCCAAGAGGTAGACTAAATAAAAATGTTGTCGCTGCGGCTTTAAGTCGTATTTACCTTTTTAGCGGAGACTTTGAAAATACATTAAATGCTGCCAATATGGTAAACGATGTGTCTGAGGTTTCAAGAGAGGAGTTTTCTAATGTATGGAAGGATGCTACTGAAACGTCGGTTATTTGGCGAATCGTTGTAACACAACCCGATAATGTTAACATCGGAGTAGCTTGGTTGCAAGAATCTCCTGATGGTATTCGTTCGGAATATAATGTTGATTACGCATTGTACCAGTTATATCAAGATAACGACATTCGTAAATCTGTATACTTTGAAACGAGTGATTTTGCTGGTACACCATATAATCACATTGTAAAATACCGAGGAAGACTTACTGGAAATGCCAATGAGGTAGATCCTAAACCGTATCGCTACTCAGAGGTTTTATTAAACAAGGCAGAAGCTTATGCTAATACGAATCAAGATGATGAAGCTCTAGAAGCTTTAGACGAACTAAGAAGCAATCGGTACGAAGATTTCGAATCACCGGAAGAATCGGGTCAGTCTTTAAAGGATGCCATTGCACTAGAGAGAAGATTGGAATTAGCTTTTGAGGGAATACGATTCTTTGACCTCAAACGAAAAGGGTTACCAGTTGAGCGATCTGATTTTGGCGATTTGGCTGATGGCACTGGCGAAGAAGCTGAATTTAAACTACTTCCTGCTGGTAATTTTAGATTTAACATGGCCATCGGAGAAGGAGAGCGAAATGCGAACGAGAATATGCAACAAAACCCCGGCTACTAGTTTTTCAACATTAAACTAGACAATTTTTTACTCAAAAATCGCCTCTTCAATATACTTTGAAGAGGCGTTTTTATTAGACTTGATACCCTTTAACAAATTGGCTCTATAAATAGTCTTTTGTCGCCCAGGCAGCAGAATCCTCTTCCTAAACGTTACCTTTACCACAAACCTTGAATAAAAATTGAAAACCACCCCCACCCACCTAAGCGTCAACGTCAACAAAATTGCCCTCTTGCGAAATGCTCGTGGCGGCAACCTGCCTAATTTAGTACAAGTAGCCAAAGATTGCGAAGCCTACGGCGCACAAGGAATTACCGTCCATCCACGTCCCGACGAACGTCATATCCGCTACGCCGACGTCCCACAACTGAAAAATATCGTTACCACCGAATTTAACATCGAAGGAAATCCCAACCCTAAATTTATGGAATTGGTTTTAGCCAACCGTCCACATCAATGTACCTTGGTACCCGACGCGCCCGACGTATTGACATCCGACCGGGGCTGGGATACCATACAGCACGCTGATTTTCTCAAAGACATTACCGCTCAATTACAAGAAAAAGGTATTCGAGTATCTATTTTTGTCAATGCCGACCAGAAGATGGTAGCCGGAGCCAAAGCTGTCAATGCCGATCGCATCGAACTATATACCGGAGATTATGCCAATGCGTACGCCGAAAATCCAGCAAAAGCTGTAGAAGCACACCACCTGGCAGCCATGGAAGCCAACAAAATAAACATTGGAATCAACGCGGGACACGACCTGAATCTTGATAATCTAGCCTATTACTGCCAAAATATTCCAGGATTACTGGAAGTTTCTATCGGACAAGCATTAGTAGCAGACGCCTTGTATTACGGACTACATAATACCATCCAAATGTATTTACAGCGGCTGATGGTCATGAAAACAGTATAGTTATATATTTATTTTTTTATTTGCGTCTAATTTTTAAAAAAAAAGACGTCAAATACTATCTTTGCATTCTATTATGAAGTCTTTAACTTCAACAATTTTCTATAAGCGAAATTTTATTACTTAACTAAAAATGAATTAGTATGAAAAAATGTTCACTAATTCTGGTGATGGTTCTTTTTGTTGTAGGTTTTTCTATGGCACAGCGAACCGTTTCCGGAGTAATTATTGATGATCTGGGAGATGCGCTCATCGGTGCAAACATCCTGGTAAAAGGTACCATCATTGGTACTGTTACAGATATTGAAGGAAAGTACAGTATTACTGTTCCCGAAGGAAGCGATATGCTGGTTGTTAGTTATACTGGTTATACGACTCAGGAGCTTGCGTTGGGTGAGTCGAATATCCTTGATATAACACTTACCGAAGGACTTGATCTTTCCGAGGTAGTAGTAACCGGGTTGGGGATCAAGAAAGAAAAGAAAGCACTCGGATACGGGGTTTCTACCGTCGGGGCATCTCAATTAGCCAACCGAGCAGAATCTGACGTTTCCAGAATCTTGCGAGGAAAAGCAACCGGGGTAAACATTACGCAGACTTCTGGTTTGGCCGGATCAGGTACCAACATTGTAATTAGAGGATATTCTTCTATCTCGGGAAGTAACCAGCCTTTGTTCGTAGTGGATGGTGTTCCTTTTAACACCAGTACTTCTTCCGATAGAGATAACTTTACTCAGGGAAGTTCTACTGCTTCCAGTCGATTTCTGGATTTGGATCCAAACAGTATTGCAGAGATTTCTATTCTGAAAGGATTATCCGCTACTGTTCTTTACGGTGAAGCAGGTAGAAACGGAGTCGTATTAGTAACGACGAAAAACGGTTCGGTAACGCCTGACCTTGACAAAAAGACAGAAGTAAGTATCAGCCAGTCTGTTGGTTTTACACAAGTAGCCAACTTACCGGATTACCAGAATTCTTTTGGAAATGGATTTAACGCCAACTTTGGCTGGTTCTTCTCTAACTGGGGACCTGCCTTTGACGTTACTGGTCAAAATAATATTAATGAAGATGGTACGGTGGAACACCCTTATTCTCAGGAACAATACGCAGATGCATTTCCTAGCGTACAAGGTACGAACTACAACTACCAGCCTTACGAAAGCGTAGAAAACTTTTTTGGTACGGGGGTAATTAAAAATACTTCCGTTAACATTAAGAAGACAATCAACAAGAATGCTGCCATTAGTGCCAGTTATGCTTACCTGGACGATCAGGGTTTTACACCAGATTTGACCAATACTATCCCAACTGATAGCGATTTGGATGCCGAAGGAAAATTTGCTTACCAACCGGATGGCGGAAGTAGTAATTTTCTCAGAAAGCATAATTTGGGTTTAGGTGCTCGTCTAAATCTTGACAACGGATTACAAATTAATAGTACTTTTAATTTTGTTACTTCTGATCGACGCACACCTCCTGCGGCGACGGGTGGAGGATCGGGACCACAATTTGCTGGTGCTGCTTCTTTGTTCTCGGATGTACTGTATACACCTAGAAGTATTGATTTGTTAAATCTTCCTTTCCAGAGCCCGATTGATGGATCACAAGTTTATTACCGTAGAGGATCTGCGATTACCAATCCACTCTGGACATTGAACAACATTTGGGAAGAAGAAAATGTCGATCGCTTTTTTGGTACCATCAATCTTGCGTACGATATTACTCCTAAATTAAAGGCTCAGTATCGAGTTGGTATTGATCAGTACACACAGAAAAATAAATATAAAGTAAATCGTGGTGGATCACAGATTCCTGGTGGTTTATTAGTTACTTCTGACCGATCTAATAACATTACGGACCAGGTAGCCAATTTACTATACAACGATCGTTTCTCTGATGACATCTCTTTTGATGCCCTTTTAGGTGTTAACTTTAGAAGAGAAACCAACGATTACGTTTTTGGTGTTTCTACTGAGCAGTTTATCTATGATTTATTTACCGCCGGTAACTTTACAGATTTCCAGAATAATTCTTTTATTGTAAAAGAAAATACTATTGGAGCTTACGCTACGGCGACCATCGGATACCGAGATTTTCTTTATGTAGGATTGCAAGGACGTAATGACTGGACTTCTACTCTGGAAGAGGAGAACCGTTCTGTCTTTTATCCTTCTGCGAATTTATCTTTCATTCCAAGTGAGGTTTTCAAATTCAATCAGGATATTATCAATTACTTGAAAATTAGGGTAGGATACGGAACTTCTGCCGGTTACCCGGATCCTTACGTAACGAGAAATGTTTTAGGGGCAAATACCAATTCTTTCTTTACTCGTGGTGGAACAACCATTAATACCAATTCTATCTCTAACCGATTGGGTAACCCTAATCTAGAGGCAGAAAGAATTAAGGAACTGGAATTTGGGGTTGAAGCCAACTTATTAAAGAACCGTATTCGAGTTGACTTGTCCCTTTACGACAAGACCTCAGATGATTTGATTCTTGATGCAAACCTTGATCCATCTACCGGATCAACGATTACTACGATCAACGCTGCTTCTGTTTCCAATCGTGGAATTGAATTAGGATTAACACTTACTCCCTTTGTATCTGGCGACTTTAATTGGGAATTTACCACTAATTTTACTAAAAACGTTAACCTCGTAGAAGGATTGGCAGATGGACAAGCAGAGGAATCTATCGCTGGATTTACTGACCTTGGTAATTTCGCTATCGCTCCAGTAGAAGATGATGGAAATGTTCCCGCTGATATCATTGAATATGGTAGAAAAAGGGGTGGTGAATACCTATTGCCTTACGGTGCAATCAAAGGTACTGCTTACGAAAAGGATCCTGAAGGAAACCTGATCGTTAACTCTTTAGGAGAATACATCGAAACGTCTGGTACCGAAATTATCGGTGATCCAAATCCTAATTTCACCGCTGACTTTATTAACACTTTTACTTTCAAAGGAGTTTCTTTGGGCGTACAGATCAGTTACCGGGATGGTGGAGATATTTATTCTACTACTACGGCTACCATGTTGGCAAGAGGAAATACGGTAGATACTGATTTTGACCGATTCTTCCCGGTTGTCTTACCTGGTGTAGTTGAAATGTCGGACGGTAGTTTTCAAAAGAATACGATTCAGACGTACGCAGGTGATGCCTTCTTTTCTGGCTACTTCGGTGCTTCGGAAGGTTCTATCTTCGATGGTACCAACGTTCGTTTAAGAGAAGTTTCTCTTTCTTACGCTGTACCTAACAAATTATTGGGCAAAACACCGCTAGGTAATCTTTCCTTCCGAATTTTTGGAGAAAATTTATGGTTCAAATCCGTAAACTTCCCCGATGGTGTAAACTTCGATCCAGAAGTATTAAGTCTTGGAGTAGGAAACGGTCAAGGATTTGATTTTTTAACAGGTCCAACTGCCAAGAAATTTGGTTTTTCTATCAATGCAACATTCTAAAATTAATAATAATATGAAATTAATAAATAAAATTTTAATCGTTGGATTAATATTCACGATGTCTAGCTGTAGCGAAGTATTCGACCTGGACATTAATGAAAGTCCAAACGCGGTATCTCCTGATGATGCCAGTATTGAATTTTTGTACAATAGTGCTCAGATTCAATTCAATAATTTTTATGCTAATACCTGGTTCTACACCAGTACTGCTAGCCGAATGCAGGCCATGACCACTGGCTTCTTTTACAACGAAGCGTACGCACCTACTACCTTCTCCGGTTTGTGGACAATTGCTTACGCGAACGCTTTGCCAGATATCAATCGGGTCATTGAGATTTCCGACGAAGAAGGATTTACCGTTCAGGGCGGTTCTGCTCGGGTAATGAAGTCTTACATTTTGACTACTTTGGTAGATATGTTTGGCGATGTTCCTTTGACAGAAGCTTTTGGAGGGGCTGATAATGTCAATCCTAAAGCAGATGGAGGCGCAGAAGTTTATGCTGCTGCTCTTGATTTACTGAACGAAGCGACCGATGTTTTGGGAAGAGAAGGACCCAGTGTCCAGTTTGATAATTTTTATGATGGTGATGCCGATAAATGGATCGCTGCGGCCAATACCTTGAAAATTAGATTATTAAACAATCGTCGCCTGGTTGATTCGGGTGCTGGAGCTGCTATCAAGGCAATCATTGATGAAGGTAATTTTATCACTGATGCTTCCGGAGATTTTGAATGGAAATACAGTAACAACCGATTAAATCCGGATGCTCGTCATCCTTTTTACGCGAATTCTTACGAGGCGGTAGATGGTGATTATCAGTCAAATTACTATATGTGGTTACTGGTTGGTGAAAAAGAGGTGGATGATCCCCGTACTCGCTGGTATTTCTACCGACAGGATACGGATTTATCTGATGAAGGTGGTGATGTCTTTGACTGTGTATTGACAAATACACCTTCTGATGATATTCCAATTGGTCAATTTGATCACTATACGGATATCGATCCAAACTTACCATTTTGTGTTGCTGCCGACAATGGATATTTTGGAAGAGATCACGGTAACGGAGGTGGATTACCACCAGATGGTAACGTTCGTACGGTATATGGATTGTATCCTGCCGGCGGATCCTGGGATAATAATTCCGCTAATGAAACGCAACAAGAAGGAGAATCCGGTGCAAAAGGAGAAGGTATCTCTCCCATCATGTTATCTTCTTTTGTTAGCTTTATAAGAGCGGAAGCTGCGCTTACTGCTAATACGGGAGAAGATGCTCGTGCACTCTTGGAAGAAGGGGTACGTGCTTCGATCAGCAAGGTGCTGAGTACTGATATTCCCACTGCTGAATTAACGGCAGTGATCGGTAGCGATCCAATCACTGAAGTAGACATTCTGGCGGATGTTCTGATTCCTAATGACTCTGTAGTTAATGCGTACGTCGAAAATGTATTGAGTCTTTATGATGATAGTTCTGACAAGTTAGACGTGGTGATGAAAGAGTACTACATCGCTTTATGGGGTAACAGTATAGAAGCGTATAACCTCTACCGAAGAACGGGTAAGCCCAACAATATGCCTCCCTTGATTGATCCAAGTGCAGCGGCAACTTCTGATTTTCCACGTTCCGCTTTCTACCCAGCGAACTTCGTGGAATTGAACGAAAATGCTACCCAGCGAGAATTAACGGATCAGGTCTTTTGGGATAATAATCCCGCTGGTTTTATTAGATAAATGATAGATTCGGAGAGCAGCAATGCTCTCCGAATTTATTAACCTTTACAAAAATTAAAATTATTAAAATGAAAAATAAATTTTTATTATTTTTAGTGTTGGTAATTTGTTTCGCATCTTGTCGGGACGAATCACTTACGCCCGTCCTGACCTTTGACAAGGCGACGATTGGCGCATATCCACGACTGGTCGCTCTTACTACGGGAGAATACGACCTGGACAATATCAGTAGCTCTGCCCTGGTTTACGAAGTAGATTTTGTGGATGAAAATCTGGGGAATCTAGTAACCGAATACGTGATCGAAGGGCAGTTTGTTGATAATACCGAGGGCAATGATGTCTCTAGAGATTTAAAGGAATATCGTAGAATTTCCGCCTCCGAATTTGGTACGAGCGAGAATGGAAACAAAGGACTTGTCGTTACTATTCCATTGACGGAAGCTTTGGAATTTTGGGATTTAACCGAAGACGAAGTTAACGCCGGAGATCAGTTTTCGTTCTCAACTACCGTAATACACGAAGATGGAACCAGTTATTCTGCTAATAATTCTTCTCAGACGGTAAGGGGGAGTGCATTTCAGGGGTACTTTACTTATAATGGTAAGTTGACCTGTCCACTATCTAATGATGAATTCTCTGGTAATTATAACCTGTCCTACATAGGAGATGCTAGTGGAGGATTTAGTATTCCATTTGCAGAAGGAACAGTCGAAGTTCAAGTTATTGAAGGATCTTCTACTCGTAGATTTTTTAATCTTCCTTGGGCTCCAGATATTGGAGGTTTTCCAGGAGCTGATTTTACTTTCGATTTTGTTTGCGAATTCGTAGTTGTAGAAGAGTATACTGCTGGTGCGAATTGTGGTGCACCCCTAACGATTGTGCAAGGAGAACCTAGCTCTTTTGATTTATCAAATGATAACGAGATTATTCTTAATATAATAGAATACGATAAAGATGGAGGTTGTGGAGTTCCTCCTCAACCTAAGACAATCAGATTGCGTAAAGAGTAATCTTTGTTGTTAACTTTGAAGTTATAGCACCATTTGGTGGAATTTAAGTGAGAGATTAGCCGATTTTTGTTTTTTATTTGTTAAGCATCCATCGGCTATTCTCTTTTTTAAAAATATAACTTTAAACAGCTTATTATTAACAGTGCGGTAACTTTTTAGATTAGCTAATTTTTGAGATTAACTATCAAATAGGGATTGTTTTTTCGCTGTTAGCTGGTTAGCAGTTGGCTAGTTGGCTTCCCTCATTCGTGAAATACGTTGAAGAGAAGCCAACTAGCTAATAGCCAACAGGCTAACAAGCCAAATTTTTAATGCAATCACCTCCAAATTAAAAGTTACCGAACCATTGATTATGAAATATTAATAAATTAATTTTATAATATTTATTTATGCACAGTTCGTAGTAACAAAAAATTATAAAATCTACTCATCAACTTACAACCTTAATAATCCCGAATTTTAGATCATTCTAAGATTCGGGATTTTTTATCTTTGTAATGCGCTTTATATTTCGTTTCATAAAAAAATACTATGTTGTTTCGATTCTTTAGTGTTGCTATATTGAGTTGCTTATTTCTTATAAGTTGTAAAAAGTCTCCTCAAAAAAAACACATATCTAGTGGTGAATTCGATCATCTAATTGATCTCAATTTGGTGCCTACAGATGCGTCTGGAATTGATTTTCAAAATACCTTAAGACATAATTTATCAACCAACGAAAATCTCTTTAACTTCGACTATTTCTACAATGGTGCCGGCGTGGGAATTGCCGATCTAAATAACGACGGACTTCCCGATATTTTCTTTTGTGGTAATCAGGTAGATAACAAACTTTACCTTAATCAGGGAGACTTCGTATTTAAAGATATTTCTGAAAAAGCGGACATTAACCGCGGAAAGGGATGGACCAACGGCATCACCTTTGCCGATGTCAATCAGGACGGCTGGCTGGATATCTATCTTTCCCAGGGAGGTCCAATTGCCGGAGCCGCCCGAAGAAATTTACTATATCTCAATCAAAAAAATAATACGTTTACCGAAGCTGCTCAGGAATACGGACTCGCAGACGAAAATATCAGCACTCAATCCGTTTTTTTTGATGCGGATAAAGACGGAGACCTGGATTGTTTCGTCATGAATGAAAGCGAATTTTACGGTTTAGATCCCATTAGTTTTTTTCAAAAAACCATGAGAGATCCGACCGTTACTCAAAAAAATTCCTGCCATTTTTTTCTAAACGATAATGGTCATTTTGTCAATAACACCGCCGCTGCCGGTGTCTTATATCCTTCTTTTGGTTTGGGATTAGCCGTTTCAGATTTTAACAACGACGGTTGGCCTGACATCTACGTCGCCAACGATTATTATGTCCCGGATGCCCTATATCTGAACAATAAAAAAGGAAAATTTGTAGAGTCTATTAAGCAATTTACCAACCAACAATCTTTCTACTCAATGGGAATGGATATTGCGGATCTTAATAACGATGGACGTCAAGATATTTTTGTCCTGGATATGGCCGCCAACGACCATGTGCGTTCCAAGACTTTAATGGCTTCGATGAGTACCGATAATTTTAATCTACTGACTCAGACCTTTGAATTTCCCTACCAATATATGTTCAATACCTTACAATTAAAAGAAGGAAATGGACACTATAGCAATATTGCTCACCTTACAAAAACTGCGAAAACGGACTGGAGCTGGTCGGTACTCCTGGCTGATTTTAACAATAATACGCACAAGGATATTTTTGTGACCAACGGCTATCGTCGCTACGCACTGGACAATGATGTGCGCCAAAACATTAAACTTGCAAAAGAGCAATACCAAGGGAAAGTACCGCTGGCAATTAAAGAAAATTTATACCGGCAAATGCCCTCGGAAAAATTACCAAATGTATTTTTTGCCAATCAGGGCCAACTCAAATTTAATCAGCTGGACAACGGCGGAGACCTCAGTCAACCTTCCTTTTCTAATGGTGCTGCGGTAGCTGATTTGGATAACGATGGCGACCTGGATTTGGTGATCAACAATATGGACAGCCCCGCTTTTATTTATCAAAATGAAACAAATGGTAATTTTCTAAAAATTAAAAATCCTGATCCTTTTTCCGAATCGCTCATTCGTGCAACCATCTTCTACGGAGCAGAGAAGCAAATTCAAGAAACACACCGGGTGAGAGGTTACCTCTCCGCTTCGACTCCCGATATACACTTTGGACTGGGAGCTATTAAAAGCGTAGATTCACTAATTATAGAATGGCCGGATGGTAAAACAATCACTAAAAATAATCTGTCCGTTAATCAAACAATAGAAATTAATTCTAATAACAAAAATAAAAAAATACATGCCTCGGAGAAAAAGCCTGTAATCTTTGAGCAACGATCACTTGGTGAATTAAATCTGGTTTTTCGATCCGTAGAAAATGAGTATAATGATTTCTCGTCGGAGATTCTTTTGCCTTACAAACAGTCCACCCTTGGTCCTTGCCTCACCGTTGCAGATTTTAATAATGATGGGCAAATGGATGTATTTACGGGTGGTGCTGCGGGCTATCCAGCACGACTCTTTATACAAAAAGATGGAAAATTTAATAAAGTCAAACAGCCAGTATTTCAGGAAGATGCGGCCCACGAAGATCTGGATGCGCTGTTTTTTGACGCAGACAGTGATGGCGACCAGGACCTGTACGTAATAAGTGGTGGCAACGAATTTTCTCCCGATCACGAAGCTTACCAGGATCGCTTGTATGAAAATGATGGTGATGGTAATTTCTCAAAATCCGATCAGGCACTACCGGATCATCGGCAAAGTGGCAAAACAGTAGCTGCGATAGACTACGACAAGGACGGAGATTTGGATTTATTGGTAGGTAATCGAATCAAACCGCAGCATTACCCGTTATCTGCTCCTTCTTTTTTATACGAAAATAAAAATGGTCAATTTGAAGACGTCACCGCTCAAAATGCTGTGGATCTGACAGATATTGGTATTATTAATAAAATACATGTGGCTGATGTCAATCAGGACGGATGGATGGATTTCATGGCAGTAGGAGAGTGGACCGGCATCGAATTTTTTATAAATCGACGGGGTACTTTTGAACGGCTTGCTGAGAATAAATGGGGAAAAGAGAAAGGCTGGTGGCTCAGTATCCACGAAACGGATATCAATCGGGATGGACTACCGGATTTTATCATTGGAAACTTGGGGGAGAATAGTAAATACAAAGCTTCTTCTGATTCGCCGTTGAGAATTTTTGCCCACGACTTTGATCAGAATGGTACGCTGGACATTGTTTTAAGTAATAAATATAAAGGAGCGTATGTTCCCTTTCGGGGTAAAGAATGCTCGACCCAGCAGATGCCATTTATTGAAAAGAAATTTGCTACCTACGAATCTTTTGCCAATGCTAGCTTAAAGGATGTATACGGGGAGCTTTTGGAAGAAAGTTATAACCGTCACGTCAATAATTTTCAATCCTTATTACTTATTAATCGGGGAGCCGGAGAATTTGAGAAAAAAATATTACCTCGGATGGCCCAGATGTTCCCGATATTAGACGTCGTATTTCAGGATCTTAATGATGATCAGGTAGAAGATGCTATTTTGATTGGTAATATTTACGATACAGAAGTTGAAACGCCCCGATTGGATGCGGGGAATGGATTGGTCCTATTCGCTGATCCCGTTAAGGAAAATTATTTTTTCAACGACAATATAAATATAAGCACTCAATTATATTTACCAGGTGATTGTAAAGCACTGGAATTATTGACAATTATGAATAAAAAATTTCTACTTACGGTAAGAAAAAACGATTTACCTCTGCTACACCGAATTCACCAGAATGAACTGAATTTTAATTAAAAAAGTAAAATTGAGCGATTTTAATCAAATTATAACTTATAATAATGTTACCCAAAAAAAAGTTTCCTGTTTTTTGTTAATATTTCCCCATATCCTTGGTTTTTAATAATTTAAATACTACATTTAATTGTAATTAAAGAACATCTTGCTATTTAATAAGGCAAAAGCTCTATCTCACAGAACATTCTGACACTACACAATATGGCTGCCCTAAATAATTTTCTAAAATTTTTGGAGCATCAAAAACGCTACGCTACCCCCACGCTCACTGCCTACAGTAGCGATCTCCATCAGTTTTTTCGATATCTTGATAGCATTTACGGTTCCGTTCCATTAACGGAGATTAAAGCCTTGCACGTTCGTTCCTGGATGGTGGAACTTTCGCAAGCGCACACCGCCAAAACCGTTAGTCGAAAACTCTCTGCCCTCAAGACTTTCTTCAAATATCTATTAAAACGGAATTTGATTACCCACAATCCAATGTTAAAAATTACAACGCCCAAGGTAAATAGTAGAGTACCGGTCGTAGTGAGAGAAGCAGAACTGCAACAACTGTTTGAACAAGTTGTATTCGCCGATGATTTTGCGGGCAAACGGGATCAACTCGCATTAGAAACCCTCTACGCTACCGGAATGCGTCGGGCGGAACTCATTGGCTTAAAAATCGCGGACATTGATTTTACCAATCGACAAATGCGCGTTTTAGGAAAAGGAAATAAAGAACGAATGCTGCCGTTTAATAAAAATCTGGCAGACTTGCTTCGATCATACATTGAGATACGGAATAATACGTTTTCAGAAACAAATAATAATCGTCTTTTTTTAACCAATAAAGGTGAACCGATGTATCCGAAAATGGTATATAATTTGGTTAAAAGGTACTTGGGAATGGTTACTACCGTTGAAAAAAAGAGTCCTCACGTGTTACGACACTCTTTTGCGACCCACCTTTCGGATAATGGAGCGGACCTCAATGCCATCAAAGAACTACTGGGACACGCCAGTCTATCGGCTACCCAGATTTATACACATTCCTCCGTAGAAAAATTAAAAAAAATCTACCAACAGGCCCATCCAAAGGCCGGAAAGTCAGATTAAGTATTACTGATATAAAATTTTATAACCTGGATTTAATTATCAATTAAATCCACAAATCTTAAAAACAATGAGAGTACAAACGCAAGCCCTGCACTTCTCCGCAGATCAGAAGCTCATCCAGTTTATTGAAAGTAAACTGAGTAAACTCGAACAGTTTTTTGACCGAATCATCTCTGCCAATGTGATTCTCAAATTAGAAAATACCGGGCAAATCAAAGATAAAATCGCTGAGGTAAGGCTAAAAATTCCCGGAGGTGTCCTTTTCGTAAAAGGAACTCAAAAATCTTTCGAAGCATCGATTGATATGGCAGTGGAAGCACTAAGACGACAACTAATCAGACATAAAGCCCGCCGTGGTAGAGCAAAATCATAAAATTTATCTCTAAAGTCATCAAAAAAGAAGCGTTCGATAAAGATCAGACGCTTCTTTTTTGTATTAGGGATAGCCCAAATAACCCTTATTTTCTCTTCTACTAATTTCCTTTTAGGCACTCGCCAACATTCATTGGAAACTTTTATCTATAAATCTTCGTTAAACCCTACAAATCACGCAAAAAAAACGATCTTTGCACCCACTTGAAAAAATATTAGGAATACATAAAAAATTTTTATTAAAATTCCTCAATAAAAGATCGCTGAAAACTTTACTTTTTTATTAAAAATAGTATCTTTGCAGTCGCATTTGAGAAAATGATCTCAAAACGTTTTAGTAGCAGATAATTAATTTATTATCTACTTTAACATCAAGCCAATGTAGCTCAGCTGGTAGAGCCGCTGATTTGTAATCAGCTGGTCGGGGGTTCGAGTCCCTCCATTGGCTCCTGTTTTTTTTTGATCCTTCCATTTAGGAAGACCAATTAAAGAAGAATTTTTTTAGGATTGGCGATTAATTTATTTAGTCAATATTCCTTAGGGGGGTGCGCCGCAGTTGGAGAGGCGGGATGGACTGTAAATCCATTGTTTCGGCTGAGTAGGTTCGAATCCTACCACCCCCACTCAAATTTTGCAAAGCAAAAAAGATTGCTTTAATGCCGTTACCACTACAGGCATTTATAAATTGAAATCGCAAAAAAGTTAAATTAACATAGGTTAATTCTTTTGCGGGCGTAGCTCAGTTGGTAGAGCATCAGCCTTCCAAGCTGAGGGTCGTGGGTTCGAGTCTCATCGCCCGCTCTAAAATTAGGTTGCTTCCCAATAGTGGGAAGCTTACCTGATTTCACTTTGTTCATTTTAGATTTTTCCATCGAGAAAAATTTAAAATTGACAAAGACTACACAACGCCGATGTAGCTCAGGGGTAGAGCACGTCCATGGTAAGGACGGGGTCGGGGGTTCAATTCCCTTCATCGGCTCTACATTTAGGACACTGTATTTAAATTGTACTTAATTAATTTTATTTTCATTTCATAAAAACGCTAAAGCGATGGCTAAAGAAACATTTTCAAGGGACAAGCCACACCTTAATATTGGCACCATCGGGCACGTTGACCACGGTAAAACGACCCTTACAGCAGCAATTACTTACGTGCTGTCCAAAGACGGAATGGCTGAAAAAATGGATTACTCATCTATTGACGCCGCTCCTGAAGAAAAAGAAAGAGGTATTACGATTAACACCGCACACGTAGAGTACGAAACGGCTAATCGTCACTATGCCCACGTTGACTGTCCAGGTCACGCGGATTATGTAAAGAACATGGTAACGGGTGCTGCCCAGATGGATGGCGCTATTCTAGTTGTTGCGGCAACAGACGGACCTATGCCACAAACTCGTGAGCATATCCTGCTAGCACGTCAGGTAGGAGTTCCTAATATCGTAGTTTTTATGAACAAGGTAGATCTCGTCGATGACGAAGAAATGCTGGAATTGGTAGAAATGGAAGTTCGTGAACTGCTAGATCAGTACGAATTTGATGGAGACAACGCTTCAATTATTGCTGGTTCTGCTTTAAAAGCACTAGAGGACGATGCGGATGCACAAGCAAAAATTCTGGAATTGATGGCTGCTTGTGATAAAGATATTGTTCAGCCACCACGTGATGTCGACAAGCCTTTCCTTATGCCGATTGAGGATGTATTCTCAATCACTGGTCGTGGAACAGTTGCTACTGGTCGTATCGAGCGAGGTGTAATCAACACCGGTGACGGCGTTGAAATCATTGGTATGCAAGCAGATGGTGAAAAGCCACTGACTTCTACTGTAACGGGAGTAGAGATGTTCCGTAAGATCCTTACACGAGGAGAAGCTGGTGATAACGCTGGTATTCTTTTAAGAGGTATTGAAAAAGAAGCAATCAAGCGTGGAATGGTCATTTGCCACCCTGGTTCAGTTAAGCCTCACAAACATTTCAAAGCAGAGGTTTATGTTTTATCAAAAGATGAAGGTGGCCGTCACAAGCCTTTCTTCAACGGTTACCGTCCTCAGTTCTACTTTAGAACAACTGACGTAACTGGTGATATCAAATTACCGGATGGCGTAGAAATGGTTATGCCTGGTGATAACTTATCTCTAGAAGTTAAATTGATCAACACCATCGCAATGGACAAAGGATTGCGTTTTGCAATTCGTGAAGGTGGACGTACAGTAGGAGCAGGACAGGTTACGGAAATTATCGAGTAAGATAACCAATCCATCCATGCTACCGCATTGACTTAACCGTCAGTGTTAATAAATAACAAGGAATTTTGAATGCACGCGCAAGTGGTTATTCGAAATTCCTTGTTCCATTAAATTTAATCGGCTAAAGGAAGTCGTTTCCTAAGATTGAACGTTTGGTTTTCTGAATAGTATTACTTTTTGAAAATTCAAATATTTTATCTTATCCACGGGCATAGTTCAATGGTAGAATAGAGGTCTCCAAAACCTTTGATCTGGGTTCGAATCCTAGTGCCCGTGCTAAAAACTGTTTTATGGAAAAAATATCACTTTACGTTAAAGAAAGTTACCACGAGCTGGTAAATAAAGTTACCTGGCCTACCTGGACTAGCTTATTGCAGAGCACCGTACTCGTACTGGTCGCTTCGCTAATTATTTCTCTGATTATCTTTGTCATGGATTTAATCGCTAAAAATGGTCTGGATTTTATCTATCCCGGCGGTAATTTTTAGAAAAGTACAACGTACAAAGATCATATTTTAACCATACTTACAAAACCATAGTCACAACAGTCAAACATGAGCGAAGGCCTAGACTTACGATGGTACTCACTGCGTGTTATTAGCGGTAAGGAAAGAAAGATAAAGGAACGAATCGAACTGGAGATTACCAGATCAAACTGGAAAGAATTTGTTACGCAAGTGCTGGTTCCTTCCGAAAAAGTATATAAGATTCGAAACGGCAAAAAGGTTATTCAGGAAAGAAATATTCTTCCTGGCTATATTCTTATTGAAGCTTCTCACACGAAGTTCAGAGGAGATATGGTACAAAAAATTGCCAACCTTCCCAACGTTATTCACTTCCTTGGTAAAAATAATCCTATTCCGATGCAACCATCGGAAGCTAATCGCATGCTCGGTAAAGTAGATGACTCGCAGGATATCGGCGAAGCACTAATCGAACCGTTCATAGTAGGAGAAACAGTCAAAATTATTGACGGTCCTTTCAATGAGTTTGTCGGTGAAATTCAGGAAGTAAACGAGGAGAAGAAAAAGCTGAAAGTAATCGTGAAAATTTTTGGCCGTGGAACGGAAGTAGAACTCAACTTTATGCAGGTTGATAAACAAAGTTAAAACCTTATTTGACTACCCGTCGGATAATGTCTAACATATTTAAGGGAGCTATTATTAGTAAATAATTGCTGATATAGCGCTAATTACCTCACTTATTCAATTTTTTAAAATGGCAAAAGAAGTAGATGGTTTCATAAAACTCCAGGTCAAAGGAGGCGCGGCAAATCCAGCCCCTCCAGTAGGTCCTGCCTTAGGTGCCAAGGGAGTTAATATTATGGAATTCTGCAAGCGTTTTAACGCGCAGACACAAGAACAAGCTGGAAAAGTTTTACCAGTTGTAATTACGGTTTTCAAGGACAAGTCTTTTAGTTTTATTATTAAGACACCTCCCGCCGCAGTTCAATTGCTGGATGCAGCAAAACTGAAAAAAGGTTCTCCTGAATCTAATCGTCAGAAAGTAGGTTCTGTTACCTGGGATCAGGTAAAAGCAATTGCTGAAGACAAAATGGAAGATTTGAATGCTTTTAGCATCGAATCAGCTATGAAGATGATTGCTGGTACCGCTCGTAGCGCTGGAATTAATGTAAAGGGAACACCACCTTGGGATAACTAAGGTGATCGTGTTTTTGGGACGGATGAAAGCATCCGACTGATCTAAATCTATGCATTGTTATAAAGATAAACTTATATACTCATCTTATAACATTGATAATAAACAGGGAGCTACTTGTTTTGATCGAAAATAAATGGATCATTAATGTAGCGCTAATTACCTCACTTTTTAAATTTTAATGATGGCAAAATTGTCAAAGAAAAGAAGAGCAGCTGTAGCCAAAGTGGATGCAGACAAGCTCTATCCTATCGAGGAAGCGGTAGCGTTGGTTAAAGAAGTCAACTGTACCAAATTCGATGCTTCCGTTGATGTTCACATTCGTTTGGGCATTGACCCGCGAAAGGCCGATCAGGCACTACGTGGAACTGTATCTCTACCACACGGTACTGGTAAATCAAAAAAAGTACTCGTCATGTGTACTCCTGATAAAGAAGAAGAAGCCAAAGCAGCAGGTGCTGACTTTGTTGGACTCGACGATATGGTCGCCAAGATTCAGGGCGGCTGGACAGACATAGATGTAGTGATCGCTACGCCTAACGTAATGGCTCAGGTTGGTAAAATTGGTCGTATTCTCGGACCCCGTGGTCTGATGCCTAATCCTAAAACGGGAACAGTAACACCTAATGTTGGTGCTGCCGTTACGGAAGTAAAGAAAGGTAAGATCTCTTTCCGGGTTGATAAATTTGGTATCATTCACTCTTCTGTTGGTCGAGTTTCTTTTACTCCTGACCAATTAAAGGACAATGCAATGGAATTATTGGACATGCTTGTAAAGATGAAGCCTTCTTCTGCTAAAGGAGTTTACATGAAGTCAGTTACTATCGCAAGTACAATGAGTCCAGGAATCAAAGTGGATACTAAAACTTTTGTTAAATAAATCGTTTCTATCCGAAACGTCTAAATATTAAAATCATGACTAGATCAGAAAAAGCGGCCACGATCGAAGAACTGAAAGGTAAATTTGCGGAAAATTCTTTTTTCTACCTTACCGACTCTTCTGCGTTATCCGTTGAAAAGATTAATAAATTACGCGGGCTTTGCTACGAAAAAGGAGTAGAGATGCGTGTTGTAAAAAATACATTGGTTCAAAAAGCGCTAGAAGCAGCACCAGAGGAAAAAAACTATGCTGGTCTCTACGAAGCACTTAAAGGACCTACTGCTATCATGTTTACCGATACGGCTAAGTACCCTGCATCTATCATCAAGGAATTTCGTGGTGAAGATGAGCGTCCTATCGTAAAAGCGGCCTACATTGATTCTTCAATTTATATCGGAGATGACAAAATTTCCGAACTTAGTAAACTCAAATCCAAGGAAGAATTGGTGGCAGAAATTATTTCTCTGCTCCAATCTCCAGCCAAAAATGTTATCGGCGCGCTTCAATCTGGTGGTTCTATCCTCAGTGGCTTGTTGACAACTCTGGAGCAAAGAGGAGAGTAAAACTGTTTGGTGTCTTTTCTTGTTATTACAAGACGAATAGATACCGAACCAATTATATAGCTTCAACCAACTTAAATATTTTTTCAAACCTTAAACACGTTACGGTGTTTAAAACAAACTTAAAAAAAACTGTTCGTTATGGCAGATTTAAAAGATTTCGCAGAAAAGTTAGTAAACCTAACAGTAAAGGAAGTAAGTGATTTAGCTACTATCCTTAAGGATGATTACGGTATTGAACCTGCAGCAGCAGCAGTAGCTATGGCTCCTGCCGGTGGTGGTGGTGGTGGTGAAGCAGCAGCTGAAAAGACAGAATTTGACGTAGTGTTAAACTCTGCTGGTGCCGCTAAACTAAAAGTAGTAAAAGAAGTTAAAGGTATCCTCGGTGTAGGACTGAAAGATGCCAAGGAGCTGGTGGACGGTGCACCTGGTGTATTAAAAGCTGGTGTAGCCAAGGATGAGGCTGAAAGTATTAAGTCTGCTCTGGAAGCTGTTGGTGCTGAGGTAGAATTGAAGTAATTCTTTCTTTTGGGAAACATTCCCATCAGGAGTTTTATTCTTCAATAACCTTAAGGCAACCAATGATTAACATTGCACAAACTTATTTACCGTACTACAGCAGGGTAACTTGGTTATCCAAACGAAACTAGACGCAAAGAGGCTTAGACAGTAGTGTATCTACTGGCTAGGCCTATTGCCGTCTTTATAGCTCGTAAACGAGCAAACTATGGTTCCTCCTTTTCTTTGTTTTTATTGAAATTGGATACCGACTCAAATTATGGCATTTAAACGTACCAGTAAGATCGGAAATTTTTTCCTCAATTGCTGGAAATAAAAAACAATTCTCTATGGCGTCAAACGGCACTCCACAGCGAGTAAACTTCGGTAAAATTAGACTGGCCTCCCAGTATCCCGATCTGCTCGAAATTCAACTGAAATCTTTCGTTGAATTTTTTCAGCTCGAAACTACTCCCGAGAACAGGATGGCAGAAGGTCTTTACCGGGTTTTTCAGGAAAATTTCCCCATCACCGATGCGCGAAATATTTTCGTACTGGAATTCTTGGATTATTTTGTAGATCCTCCGCGTTACAGCATCGAAGAATGCATGCACCGTGGCCTGACTTACAGTGTTCCCTTGAAAGCAAAATTGCGATTGTCTTGTAACGACGAAGAACACGTCGATTTTCAGACCATTGTACAGGATGTATTCCTAGGAAATATTCCATACATGACTCCTAAAGGTACCTTCGTGATCAACGGTGGAGAAAGACTGATTGTCTCTCAACTACACCGTTCTCCCGGCGTATTCTTTGGTCAGAGTTTCCACCCGAATGGAACAAAAATTTATTCCGCCAGAGTGATTCCTTTTAAAGGAGCCTGGATGGAATTTGCAACGGATATTAATACGGTAATGTATGCATACATTGATCGTAAGAAAAAATTCCCCGTTACTACTTTATTACGAGCAATTGGATTTGATTCTGATAAATCTATCCTTGATCTTTTCGGCCTGGCGGAAGAAATCAAAACGGACGAGAAGTCACTCCAAAAAGCAATCGGTCGTAAACTAGCGGCGCGTGTCTTGAAAAAATGGAATGAGGATTTCGTTGATGAAGATACGGGCGAGGTAGTTACCATCGAGCGTAACGAAATTATTCTTGAAAGAGATGTAGTGCTGGACGAGGAAAATGTACAATTGATCGTCGAAGCAACAACGGAGACCATCATTCTACAGAAAGAAGATATTGAAGAGGATTACTCAATTATCTACAATACACTGCAAAAAGATCCTTCCAGTTCAGAAATGGAAGCGGTACAGCATATCTACCGTCAACTGCGTGGTACAGATCCACCGGATGAAGAAACAGCTCGTGGTATTATCGACAAATTGTTCTTCTCTGACAAACGATATAACCTGGGAGAAGTTGGTCGTTACAAGATCAATCGTAAACTAAAACAGGATATCTCTAGTGAAACGCTGGTATTGACCAAAGAAGATATTATCGAAATCGTTACTTACCTGGTTCGTCTAATGAATCAGAAAGCAGAGATTGATGATATTGATCACTTGAGTAATCGTCGGGTACGTACGGTAGGTGAACAGTTATATGCTCAATTTGGTGTAGGTCTTGCAAGAATGGCACGTACTATTCGGGAGCGAATGAATGTTCGGGACAACGAGGTATTTACGCCAATTGATTTGATTAACGCAAGAACTTTATCTTCCGTAATTAATTCTTTCTTCGGAACGAGTCAATTATCTCAGTACCTGGATCAAACCAATCCGTTATCAGAAATTACGCACAAACGTCGTATTTCTGCACTTGGACCCGGTGGTCTTTCGAGAGAGCGTGCTGGTTTTGAGGTACGTGATGTACACTATTCTCACTACGGTCGACTTTGTACCATTGAGACACCGGAGGGACCAAACATTGGTTTGATCTCTACTTTGTGTGTACACGCCAAGATCAACAAGATGGGATTCCTGGAAACACCTTACCGTGAGGTTAAAAACGGGAAAGTAGTTACGAAAGGGGATGCCATTTATCTATCCGCAGAAGGTGAAGATTTTAAGAAAATTGCTCAGGCAAATTCTGCGATCGACGAAAAAGGAGCTTTCCTGACGGATCGTATCAAATGTCGCGAGCATGGTGATTTCCCGGTTTTACCACCGGAAGAAATCGAATACATGGATGTAGCACCCAACCAGATTGTTGGGGTATCTGCTTCGATGATTCCTTTTCTGGAAAATGATGATGCCAACCGTGCCCTGATGGGATCTAATATGCAGCGTCAGGCAGTGCCTTTAATCAAACCGTCTTCTCCGATCGTGGGTACCGGACTGGAAGGAAAAGTTGCCGTGGATTCTCGAATGTTGATCAACGCAGAAGGTAGTGGCGTAGTGGAATATGTGGATGCGAATGAAATTATTATTCGCTACGATCGTACCGAAGAAGATCAATTAGTATCATTTGAGGACAGTCGTAAATCTTATAAGCTGACCAAGTTCCGTCGAACCAACCAAGGTACCTGTATTAATCTAAAGCCGATTGTTAAGAAAGGTTTAAGAGTTAAAAAAGGAAGTATTCTTTGTGATGGATATGCAACTGAAAAAGGGGAATTGGCATTAGGTCAAAACCTGAAAGTGGCATTTATGCCCTGGAAGGGTTACAACTTTGAGGATGCCATTGTACTTTCTGAAAGAGTAGTAAGAGAAGATATTTTTACTTCTTTGCACATCGAACACTTTGAATTGGATGTTCGGGATACGAAGCTGGGAGAAGAGGAATTGACCAATGATATTCCCAACGTCAGTGAAGAAGCGACGAAGGATTTGGATGAAAACGGAATTATTCGGGTAGGAGCCTGGATTAGTGAAGGAGACATTCTGATTGGTAAGATTACACCAAAAGGAGAATCTGATCCGACACCCGAAGAAAAATTATTACGTGCCATCTTTGGAGACAAAGCAGGTGATGTAAAGGATGCATCTTTAAAAGCGCCTCCGTCAACTAAAGGTATCATTATCAATAAACAGCTTTTTGCCCGTGCGAAGAAGGACAAAGTCCAGAAAGCACAGGAAAAAGACTTATTGGAAAATCTGGACGAACAGCATGCAATCGCTTTGAATGAGATGAAGACTATTCTAGTAGATAAATTGTTATCTCTGGTAAAAGGTAAAATCTCTCAAGGAGTAAGAAGTATCTACAACGAAGAAATGATTCCGAAAGGAACGAAATTCTCTAGTACCGTAATGAAGAAAATTGATTACAGTGCCGTGGATTATTCTGGATGGACGGATGATGAACATACCAATAGTTTGATTGCTCGATTGTTGCACAATTACAGTATCAAAGTAAACGAAGAGGTTGGTAAATATAAGCGTCAGAAATTTAACATCAGTATTGGAGACGAACTTCCTGCCGGTGTACTAAAGCTGGCTAAAGTTTATCTAGCGAAAAAGCGTAAACTGAAAGTTGGTGATAAGCTTGCTGGACGTCACGGTAACAAAGGTATTGTTTCCCGGATCGTTCGACAGGAAGACATGCCTTTCCTCGACGACGGAACACCGGTTGATATTGTATTGAATCCGCTGGGTGTACCTTCTCGTATGAACCTGGGTCAGATTTTTGAAACTGTTCTTGGTTGGGCGGGTGAAAAAATGGGACTTAAGTTTTCTACGCCGATTTTTGATGGCGCAAAGGCGAGTGAGATTGAAGCTTACATCGATGAAGCTAAATTACCCCGATTGGGACAGACTTTCCTTTATGATGGTGAAACAGGTGATCGTTTCCACCAGCAGGCAACGGTAGGGGTAATCTACATGCTGAAATTGTCGCACATGGTTGATGACAAGATGCACGCACGTTCTATCGGACCGTACTCATTGATTACGCAACAGCCATTGGGTGGTAAAGCTCAGTTTGGTGGTCAGCGTTTTGGTGAGATGGAGGTATGGGCACTGGAAGCATTCGGTGCAGCCAACATTCTACAAGAATTATTGACGATTAAGTCAGATGATATTCAGGGTAGAGCGAAGGCATACGAAGCAATTGTCAAGGGAGATAATCTTCCTGAACCTAACATTCCTGAGTCATTCAATGTATTGATTCACGAATTGAGAGGTTTGGCCCTGGACGTGAAATTTGATTAATAACAACAACCATAACGAAGCGATAAAATCTCCTGCTATTCCAGTGGAGGTTTTATGGCCTCATTAAATACTATAACCATATGTTTAAAAAGAATCCAAAGCAAAGAAAAGGATTTGATAGTATCATGATCAGCTTGTCATCTCCGGATGATATTCTGGACCGTTCGTTTGGTGAAGTTCTAAAACCAGAAACCATCAACTATCGTTCCTACAAGCCGGAACGTGATGGCCTTTTCTGTGAAAGAATTTTCGGACCAGTAAAAGATTATGAGTGTTATTGTGGTAAATACAAACGTATCCGTTACAAGGGTATCGTCTGTGACCGTTGTGGCGTAGAAGTTACAGAGAAGAAAGTACGACGGGAAAGAATGGGACACATCAAATTGGTGGTACCCGTTGTTCACATTTGGTTTTTTAAATCGTTACCAAACAAAATTGGTTACCTGTTGGGATTGTCTTCCAAGAAATTGGAAAGTATTATCTACTACGAACGTTACGTAGTCATCCAGCCGGGTATCAAAGAAGCAGATGCTATCAACAAGATGGATCTGATGACCGAGGAAGAGTATCTGGAAATTCTAGAAACTTTACCACCGGACAACCAGTTGTTGGAAGACGAAGATCCAAATAAGTTTATCGCTAAAATGGGCGCCGATGCAGTTCGTGAATTATTGATGAGACTAGATCTTATCGGTTTATCATACGAATTACGTCATCAGGCGGCCAATGAAACTTCTCAGCAACGTAAGTCAGAAGCATTAAAGCGCCTACGAGTTGTAGAAGCTTTTCGTGATGGACAAAAAGTAATTGAAAACCGACCCGAATGGGCCATCATTCAGTACCTGCCCGTAGTTCCACCGGAATTGCGACCATTGGTACCTTTGGATGGTGGACGTTTTGCGAGTTCGGATTTGAATGATCTTTACCGTAGAGTAATTATCCGTAATAACCGTCTAAAGCGATTATTAGAAATTAAGGCACCGGAAGTAATCCTTCGAAATGAGAAGCGAATGCTCCAGGAAGCCGTTGATTCTCTATTTGATAACAGTAGAAAATCCAACGCCGTAAAAGCGGAAGGTGGACGTGCGCTAAAATCTTTGAGTGATATTCTGAAAGGTAAGCAGGGACGTTTCCGTCAAAACTTACTCGGTAAGCGTGTGGATTATTCTGGTCGTTCTGTAATTGTAGTAGGACCTACCTTGAAACTACACGAATGTGGTATTCCAAAGAATATGGCAGCCGAATTATTCAAGCCTTTCGTAATCCGTAAATTGATTGAAAGAGGGATTGTAAAAACGGTAAAATCTGCCAAAAAATTAGTAGACCGTAAAGATTCAGTTATCTGGGAAATCCTGGAAAATATTCTAAAAGGTCATCCAGTGATGCTTAACCGGGCACCGACCCTTCACCGTCTTTCGATTCAGGCTTTTCAGCCTACGCTGATTGAAGGAAAGGCAATCCAGTTGCACCCATTGGTTTGTGGTGCATTTAACGCGGATTTTGATGGTGACCAAATGGCGGTACACGTACCGTTGAGTCACGCGGCTATTCTGGAAGCACAAGTATTGATGCTTGCTGCCCACAATATGTTAAACCCGCAGGATGGTTCTCCGATTACGCTGCCTTCCCAGGATATGGTTTTGGGTCTATATTACTTGACCAAAGAAAGAACCAACAGTAAGGAAGAGCCAGTACGGGGTGAAGGGATGAAATTCTATAGCACGGAGGAAGTACTCATCGCGCACAACGAAGGACAAGTTGATTTACACGCGAAGATTCAAGCCAAAGTCAAGTTTGAAAATGAAGACGGAACTTTTGGTCTGAAGCGTACAGAAACGACCGTTGGACGGGTGATCTTTAATCAGGCAACACCAGAAAAGGTACCTTTTATCAATCAATTGTTAACCAAGAAAAACCTGCGAAAGGTTATTATGGATATCATTGAGCGAACCGATTTTCCAACGACTGCAACCTTTCTGGATGCGATTAAAGAAATGGGTTTCTACTGGTCTTTCAAAGGAGGTCTATCCTTTAACTTAGGAGATTTGATCACACCAACGCAAAAGGCGTCGACGCTGATTACCGCTCAGAAAGAAGTGGATGAAGTGTGGGATAATTACAACATGGGACTGATTACCAACAACGAACGGTACAATCAGATTATTGATAAGTGGACGTTTGCGGATAATAAGATCACCGAAAACCTGATGGATGAATTAGCAGAACATAAGCAAGGATTTAACTCGGTTTATATGATGCTTGATTCCGGAGCACGTGGATCCAAACAACAGATTAAGCAGTTGTGTGGATTACGGGGACTGATGGCCAAGCCACGAAAATCCGGTGATACCGGTGGGGCGATTATTGAAAACCCGATTCTCTCTAACTTCCTGGATGGATTATCTGTACTTGAGTACTTTATCTCTACCCACGGTGCCCGTAAAGGTTTGGCCGATACGGCATTGAAAACGGCAGATGCAGGTTACTTGACAAGACGTCTGGTGGATGTATCCCAGGACGTAGTAATTATGGAAGAGGATTGTGATACTTTACGAGGTATTGACACCACCGCGTTGAAAGATAATGAAAAAGTAATTCAAAATCTAACAGATCGAATTATTGGACGTTATACTTTGCACGACATTGTTCATCCGGTAACGGACGAAGTAATCTTGCTCGCAGGTGAATACATTACGCCACAAATTGGTCGACATATCGAATCCGAAGGAATCGAAATGGTGACTATTCGTTCCGTACTGACTTGTGAAACCAAGCGAGGCGTATGTAACAAATGTTACGGTAAAAACCTGGCAACGGGTAGAATCGCCGAGCGTGGAGATGCGGTAGGAATTATCGCTGCACAATCGATTGGTGAGCCGGGAACACAGTTGACCTTACGTACCTTCCACGTAGGTGGTATTGCCAACGTATCGAAAGCTGAATCTCAGTTAACTAGTAAATTTAAGGGACTCCTTGAGTTTGATGGTATTCGTACTACAGAGTCAACCGATGAAAAAGGTAAAAAAGTAGATATTGTTTTATCTCGTGCCGGTGAAATTCGGGTGATGGAAAAAACAGGTGGTAAAGTTTATACGACGCTTCATATTCCTTATGGTGCGATCCTGTTTGTCGAAGACGGAAAGGAAACGGATAAAGGAGATGTGATTTGTGAATGGGATCCATTTAACGCAGTTATTGTTTCTGAACACAGTGGTGTTGCGCAATTTGAGGATATCGAAGAAGGACAGACGTTCCGAATCGAAAGAGATGACCAAACTGGATACGCCGAAAAGGTAATTGTAGAAAGTAAGACCAAGAAAAATATCCCGACGATTCACATTGTGGACAAGCAAGGAAATCAGCTCAAGTCTTATAACCTTCCGGTAGGATCTTATATCTCAATTGAAGATGGTCAGACCATTAAAGGTGGAGAGAAGATTGCAAAGATTCCGCGTAAACTGGGTAAGATTGCCGATATTACGGGTGGTCTTCCACGGGTAACGGAGCTTTTCGAAGCACGTAATCCTTCCAATCCTGCAGTTACTGCAGATATTGATGGTGTTGTTTCTTTTGGAAAAATCAAGCGTGGTAAGCGCGAGGTTTTTGTAGAAGATGAAAAGACGAAACAGCGTCACAAGTATTTGATCGGTTTATCCAAGCACATCCTGGTACAGGAAGGTGACTTCGTAAGAGCAGGTATGAACTTATCCGACGGAGCAGTTGCCCCGAGAGATATTCTGGATATTTCCGGACCATTTGCGGTACAATACTATTTAGTGAATGGTGTACAGGAAGTTTACCGTTCGCAGGGTATCACGATTAACGATAAGCACATCGAAGTAATCGTGCGTCAGATGATGCGTCGCGTACAAATCGAAGATGCAGGTGATACAACTTTCCTCGAAGGAGAAGCAGTAGAGAAGTATGATTTTCTGGAACAAAACGATTGGATTTATGACAAAAAGTTTGTTACAGATCCAGCGGACTCTCAGAAATTGAAGCCTGGACAATTGGTATCGTTGCGTCAATTGCGAGAAGAAAATTCTGCCTTAAAGCGTGGTGATATGAAGCCAGTGCAGGTCCGTGATGCGGTACCGGCGACTTCCCGTCCACTGTTGCAGGGTATTACAAAGTCTTCTCTTGGAACACACAGCTGGATTTCAGCGGCGTCCTTCCAGGAAACGACGAAGGTACTAAGTCAGGCAGCCATCTCTGCGAAGCGGGATGATCTGGAAGGCTTGAAAGAAAACGTTATTGTTGGTAAGTTGATTCCTGCGGGAACTGGACTGCGAATTTATGACAGTTTATACGTTACTAGTAAAGAAGCACACGATGCGGCGCAAGCTCGCCGGGATGAGATTGAGGAAATGGAGGAGATGGAGGAGAAGGTGGATTAAACTAGCTATTGGCTGTTAGCTATTGGCTGTTGGCCCTCTTCTAGCGTGTGTTTTGTGGAAATAAAGAAAAGGTCTGCTTTTAATTAAGTGGGCCTTTTTTTGGTTTGGGGTGTAGGTGAAAAATTTCAAATACTGTATCACCTAATGATCGTTATATCTCCTTTGATACTTGCTGGGTTACCATCGTTGAAATTAAGTACGAAGTAGTAAGTTCCTTCGGGTAACGGCTTTTCATTGTTGTTTGTGCCATTCCATTCGTTCATATATGGACTTTGTTGAAAAACAATATTACCCCATCTGTTAAAAACAACTAATTGGTTTTGCAATAAACTGCTTCTTGGATTATCTAAAAAAGGGATAACAAAATAATCATTAAGACCGTCTCCGTTTGGAGTAATGCCCGATGGGATATTCTGTTTATAATTAATAAAAAAAGCAGCGGTATCACATAAATCCGGACATTCAGGAAGACAAATACTATATTTAAATTCTAGGGAAAATATATTTTCCTCAAGCGGATAAATCTTAAATTTTCCTGAGGATATATTCTCTAATTCTATATTTGATGGTACATCAAAAAAGGTGACTGTAGATTCATTTTGTGAGGAGAATAAATCATCGTTTTCAAAAAGATCAAAAACTCGATTTCGATCTATAACTTCGGAAAAATAATCATCATTCAGGTTTGGTGCCAAGGGGAGTGATATGGAGAGTGTACTTTCATCGTAGTCTGGACAAGCTGTAGTGGATAGCGTCCAAACAAAAAGATTATTTCCGTTTTCTAATTGATAGACCGCACTCAACGGATTGTCGGGATCCTCAATCTCGGCGGTAGAAGTGGTTGACCAGATACCTTCTATATCCTGGGAAAGGTTTGCAAATAATGTGGTTTCTTTTTGGCAGATAAATTGGTCAGATGTCGTTTGTGCTGGTATCAGTAATTCATTAACATTGATTTCAAATGTCTGGGTCAGGGTCTGATTGCTTCCGTCGGTAATTGTAACTGAGTATATACCATCACTCAGGTTTTCAATGATACTTGATGATTGTCCATTGCTCCACTGGTACTGAAAAGGAGGGATACCGTTGATAACGTTAATTTCGATAACGCCGGATGAATCCATGTTACACTCACCGTCAAAAAGGACACTGTTTAATGCTAGCTGATCTGGATTTGAAATAGTTATGGTGATCAAGCGAGAATCTAAAGTAAGTTGTGGCGCAAGAGGATTTGAAACTTTACAGGTATAAACTCCTTCATCACTGGCTTGCACATTTGTCAAATTCAGTTTGTTATCTCCTGTAACAGTAATGAGAATGACTCCATCTTTAAACCATTCGTATATGTTTTCAGTTATTCCCAGATCTATTCCTAAATCAATAGTATAACTTTCCCCAACATTTAAATTGATATTTGTAGTCTCAAAAATAGAATCTTGTTCCTCGTAGTTAAAATTAGACAAGTTTATGTTGGGTAATATATCTTCAAAAGTAAATTGATTACGGTGAGCTGATAATCTAAAAATATCTTGCTCAAATGAGGATAGATTTGACAAGTCATCAAAATCATTAAACGAAACACGAAGTGATTGAAGATTAGGGGAACCACTAAAGTCAGGGACTTGTCCACTTAAATTGTTTCCGCCAACAGTAAACCTTAATAAATCAGGAAGCTCAAAGTCTGGAATTTCGCCACTTAAGGTATTAAGGCCCAAATTAATTTCTCTTAATTTTAAAAGGTTTGCAAAATCTGGAATCTCTCCAGTAAGAATATTTAATTGAAGATCTAAATTTTCTAGTTGTGGTAATGATGAAAAGTCTGGGATACTACCTTCTAAAGCGTTTAAAGAAAGATCAATATATGTGAGGCTATCTAGATTGCTAAAGTCTGGAATGATACCTGTGATTTGGTTTTCATCTAATTCCAAACGCTCAAGGTTTGGCATTCCAGTAAAATTGGGTAGACTACCGGAAATTTGATTTTCGTTTAGTAACAGTTTTTCTGCGTTAGGTAAATTTAAATCGGGAAGGCTACCGACTATTTGATTTTGCTGTATAGAAAAAAATTGAATTTCCAGGAGATTACTAAAGTTTGGGATAGGGCCACCTATCTCGTTTCTATTAAGACTTAAATATTTTAAACAAGGCAAATTTAGATCGGGGAGACTACCGGATAATTGATTGGAATTTAGATTTAAATTAAACACGCAGCCAGCACTACTTACTCCAACCCCATGCCACGAATCCATTGGTTCTTCCAAATTCCAGCCAACTAACCAATTTTCGCCATTCGTATTATTATATAACTCTACTAACGCTAATGAATCAGCAACTGGGTCGCAGTTACAAAGTAATACGGCTCCGGCCAGGCTTTTAAAAGTAAAAAAAATAAGAACGTTTAGGGAAAGAATTTTTTTCATAAAAATTAGAGTTAAATAATAGGACTAAGTTACGAATTATTTTTTTTAACAAAAAAAGTAGAGATATTTTTTTTTTGTAAAATGTTACTATATTTGATTTATTGATAATTAGTGAATGATTATTGTTAATTTATATATTTTAGGACCTGTTGCAGGGTACATTTTTTAATTGTAAAAATTTTAAAGATGAAAAGTAAATTTTGTTGTATTTTGTATTCTTCCCTGATGATTTTTTCTCTCATTCTATTTTGTAATTCAATTATAGCTCAAGAAAATAGCTTGGAATTTAACATTTGTGGTCCAAATAATGGAGGAGAGATAACTTTTATAGGATCAAATGAAGTAAGTATAATTAATTCTCTTAAAGTTGCTAAATGGCAAGATGCTTTTTCTGGTACTCCAAGCAATCTTGTTTTAAATCCCGAATTTTATAATTCAGATGTGGATAGATTTTATATAAGAATAGAAGATGAAACCCAAGTTAATGCGGGTATGATAAGTGCTCATATGAAAGCATACGATATAAACGGAGAGAAATCAGATGATATTATGGACTTTATACTAATTGCACAATCTCCTGGAATCTTTCAATCTGAAGCATGTATACTTGTTTCTAATAAGGTTGATAATAGTATCAGCCCAAATACTATCAATATCTTTAACGTCGGAAAGATTGCTGGTGCTGAAGCTACTCCAAATACTCCAGCTATTGAAGCTGACCCCTTAGATATAAAGGTTGTCGGTACTGTTGTAGTAGTAGAGTATGATTCAAATGAGGGCAAAGGGCCACTTGAGGGGTCAGAAAATTTTAGTAGTAATGGAGTAGGAGTTTGTGAGGGTATGACTAATACTGTTGACGTTCGTGGGATTATCTTGAATAAACCCAATGTGGAGCCAGCAGCACCATTTGTTAAAGTAGAAGAGTTGAAAGAAACAATCGCATCCATGAATATTGGTTGGGCTCAATGTTGCGTGGAGATAAACCTTATAGGCGACAATGTACAAATAGTAGATCAACTATTACCAGAAGTATTTTTTGACGATGGTTATGATCACGATGGTAATCCAAATAATGATCCAATAGGAGCCAATAATGGTATGTTCGACTTTAGTGACAATGGTTTAGATGGCATACCTATGAACAATGACCCAGGAGATAATGATGGAATTCATAATTTTGGTGAAAAATCTGAAACCTTCATAGATAGTGAGAATCCATTTGGCATAAAAAACGAATCTTATGATTTTGGGATAGATTTAACAGATGGTTTAGGCAATACACCAACTGTAGTTAGTAATCTTCCTAGAGAGATAAAAACTTTATTTGACTATTATGGGGATAACAGTGATGAAACAATCGAAGTTTATGTAATTAATCATATAACAGATGCTACAGGGACAAGAGGGCGATCTTATCCAGCCAATGTTCCTCTACAATTTATGCCAAATCCTGATCCTAGTGAACCTGATCTAACTGTAGCTTTCGCAAGCGATTTGCTTGAAACACCTAATCAGATTTTATTTAATAGATTTTTTGTAGGGGCACTTGACATTCCCGGTGGTGCTTTAAGAGATTTTTCTGTAGCGCCACATGAGTTGGGACATATTATTATGCAACCAAATAATAACCTTGGTCATTTAGACGGTCTTACTATCATAGAAGCGATTAACTTTATGGTAGAATTTCCTAATCCAATAGATGATAATGATGTAACGAAGAGTCAGAAAAGATTCAATAGTTCTCAGGAGGAATCTGCTCAATCATTTTAAAAAAAAAAATATGAAAATTATAAAGATACTGATTCTGAGAATAATATTTATCATTTTGTTATTACCATTAACAGTTAAAAGTCAGCAAACTGTTAATTCTATACTTTCAGATGTAAAAACACATAATAAATTTATATTATATAAGGTTGTGGATTTGCTGGAATTAGTTCCGAATCGAGTAGATAGTATACTGTTTTATGCAAAAGAAAAGCAAAATAGTGCTGCCGTAGTTGCTCTAGGATATCTTGCTTCGAATGAGGATCGTAAGGTAATAAGCTTTCTGAATTCTCTGGCAAATACTAACTCTAATGGGATGAATACCGCGTATGCTTCACATGCTATTTTTAGAATAGGCGGTGAGGCAATGGATAATCATCTGGACTTTATATTCTCAATGGATAATTTTAAGTTACAAGCAAATGCGATAGAATATTTATGGGTAACTGACAATTTAGCAGATTGTGAAATCCTGAATAAACACTTATTAAGTGTTAAAAAAAATCATCCTGAGTGGAGAATAAATAAATTTATAGATGTTACTTTTAGAAGGCATTTCGATTTTTCAATCTGGGTACAAAATGAAAAAGATAAATCTAAAGTTTTTGACGAATTAGTCGATATTCTTAGACCTACACTTAACGGACCATTCCACGCTGTTCCTGGACCAATCACATACGTTTGGTCTGTAAAAATGCTAAACAGAAATATAGAAAACAAAGAAAAGGTATTAGCATATATGAAAGAGCGAAAGGACCAATTAAAAGATCCAACAGTTAAAGAATCTTTTCTTTTTTACCTCGATCAATGGGATTATGAATTAACTAATATTGAAATAAAATGGTTGAATAATGATAGGGATAGGATACTTACCAATGGTTTCAGATTAAATAATGAATATATACTTTTTCGTTCTAAAGAGGAATTACTTCAATACTATAGTTTTAGAAAAAAATATGCTAACAAAAATGTACAAGATAAGCATTAGTATTTTAGGGGCCTTATTACTAAAATTCCAAAAGAATAAATCACATTAATCATGATAAAAAAATATAAAAATTTATTTAGTTCAATTATTTTTTCTTGCATATTTCTAATTTGTTCTACTAGTTATTCCTTTGGGCAAGATCTAACATTAAACTTCAACGACCAAACCGGAGTTTTAACCGCAGAGGCTCTTTCTAATGAGGGACCTTATTATTTTACCTGGAGTCAAAATTATCAAATTCTATTTGAAGAAGAGACTGGAAGATATAGTGCTATTTTGATAGAAGAAGCAGGAGAATATTGTATAGTTGTTAGAAATTCTGAAGGGTGCGAAGCTCAAGGATGCTTTATTTATTGTCCAAATCCGGTTGAAAATATCGAAATATATAATGGTTCTGGACCTAACACATCTGATGGAAAAATAACACTTAATCTAACCGGCAGTGATGAATTATACTCATATGAATGGAGTTCAATTGAGTCGGATGAATTTGGGGTAGGTGGATTGGAGACAGGAGTTTACCAAGTTACGATAACAAACAATGAATTTGGTTGCACAAAAGTAGAAGAAATCACAATTAAGAATTGCTTTGGACCTCCTGGAACAGGTATGAGCGTTGCTTTGGTTAATGAAATATCACCAACAGGTCACTGTAGCGATGATGGTGCAATTGATATTTCAGTTTCCGGAGGAGTTCCACCTTATACTTATTATTGGACAAATAATGTCAATGGAAATTTTTCCGCCAATACTCAAGATATTAACAATTTATATACTGCGGAATATGTAGTAATTGTTATTGATAATGCCTGTAATCAAGTCCTGTTTAGGCATAAAATTTATCCTCGTGAAAAATTTAGATTACTATATGACTATAGTTTGAATACGGCTGAGGATTGTAAAAGGGAAATTAATCTAGAAGTGAAAGGAGGAACACTCCCTTATTTTTATGAATGGAGCAATGGTAGTACCACGCCGGATATTACAGGCCTTGAACCAGGAAGTATTCACCAAGTAACGATAACTGATTTTAGTGGATGTAAAGAGGTAGTCAAAATAAATGTAGGTTTTCAAAAGGAGTTGGTCATAGAAAGTAAAATCCAAGGAACATGTCAGGGGAGCAATAATGGAATTATTGAGATTAGAGAAGTAATAAATGCTACCAATCCACTAACGTATAATTGGAGTAATGGGGAAACTACTCAGCATATTTCAAACCTTGAACAAGGGTCTTATATACTTACAGTAACAGATGCCAATGATTGTGAAATAATTGAAACTTTTGACGTGGATAGTAATGTAGAGTTACAAGCGAATGTAAGCCAAGCGTGCCCACTTTCTGGTCGATTAGGTTCAATAGACCTCTCACCTGTTGGTGGAACAGCACCTTATTCTTTTTCTTGGTTAACTGGACAAACCTCATCATCATTAAATGATTTAGCCCCCGGAAGCTATACTGTAACTGTAACTGATAACAATGGTTGCTTCAAAGTTGAAACTTATGTCATTCAAAATTTAAGTGATTCTTATGATCAATGGGAATTGGTACCCTCTGACCAGTTTATTAGTGATGCATTATTTATGATAACAGGTGATGTGATGACACAAAACGTAGATGTTTGCTCAAGATTTGCAATTTGTGATGGAGTTCCCTCTTCTACACCTATTGGGAGTAGCCCAGAACAATACTCTGCAAATGGATTTGATTGGTTTGAAGAAGGTTGTGATGGATTTGGAGATAATGTTTTAATCAAATGTCCTTTCTCTGACTTCCTACAGACCTCCGCTACTGTGTTAACTTCTGTTCAGCAACCAAATAACAATGGTAACTGCGATATTCATTGTGTCTATCTAGGAAATAACGGATTATTTTACGTTTCAACAGTAGAAGGTAGTTGTTTAACGAATCCAGGTGACGAAAGAGAAGGTGATTATTCTTCATCTTACTCCACAGAAAAAGGATTAGCGATGAAAGTTTACCCCAATCCTTTTAAAGAGAATTTTAATATAGAGGTTATAGGTAGTTCCATAAGCGCAAATTGTAACCTGAGAATCATAGGTGTTACAGGTAAAGTCGTTTATAATGAGGACATCCTTATCGAGAAGGATGAAGTAAATAAGTACG
>ENA-ORXR01000681-ORXR01000681.1-marine-metagenome-genome-assembly--contig:-NODE-681-length-42517-cov-72.281598_pt1 | contig 42517 bp, 17 predicted proteins | sample MGYA00237866_ERZ511479 | MGnify/ENA metagenome assembly ERZ511479
TTCACTTTGGTCGCCGTCGTCGTTATCTTCGTCAGAATCTACATCGGTTGGTGGATCGTTGGTTGGATCATCGTCATCATCTGCATCGGTAATTTCGGCTGAGTTGATTATGGTATCTTCCATAAAACTTTCCTCTATAGTGAAAGTTATATTAACTGAAGCTGTTGCGCCTGGAGCCAATGGCCCCGAAATTGGAATGTTTAAATTGGCTATTCCACCAATGTCTGTCCAGTCTGCATCATTTAAAATTAACCCTGCTGGAATGTTATCCGCTAAGCCAATATTAAAGGCATCTACATTACCTTGGTTGCTTACCGTTAAAGTAAAAGTAACATCATCGCCTAAATTAAATGGCGTATTTTGGTTAGGGGCTAAGGCCTTATCTAAAGCCAAATCAAAGGTTTGTATAAAAATGCTTTCTGGGTCATGATCATCTTCGTCGCCATTGGTATTATCGGTATCGTTATCTTCGGTTGGCCCATCATTATCTGGGTCATTATCTGGTGTAGAATCTTCATCTACCGGTGGCTCATTATCTGGGTCGGTATCGTCATCTGCCTCTGTAATTTCTGCAAAGTTTTCTGTGTTGCCGCCTGTTGCATTTGCATCTACAATTACAAATAATTTAAGTAAGATGCTGGTGTTCGGATTTAATGGGCCCGCAATATTGGTAAACACTTCACTTGCTGATGTGCCTGCTGTCCAGTTCACATCGGCCAAACTTAAACTTGCTGGTAAGTAATCTACCACTTGAATATTAAAGGCTGTTAAAGTACCTTGATTGAACACTTCAATATCGTAAGAAATAGTATCGCCCCACTCTACAACGGTAGGTTGCCCGGGTGATAAAACTTTGGTTAAAGCCAAATCAAACACTTGACCAATCGGTATTTCTTCCGGATTTTCATCGTCTTCACTTTGATCACCATCATCATTATCTGGGTCAGAATCTACATCTTCTGGTGGATCGTTGGTTGGGTCATCATCGTTATCTGCATCTGAAATTTCTGCGGTATTAACAATAGAGTTTCCTTGAAAATCTGGATCAATTGTGAAAGAAATTTCAACCGTTGTGGAAGCGCCCGGCGCAAGTGGCCCAGCAATTGAAGTATTTAAATCGGCTATGCCTGCGTTATCCGTCCAGTTGGCATCATTTAAAATTAAACCTGCTGGAATGTTATCCGCAATATCAATATTATAAGCAGCTACATTACCTTGATTGAAAATGGTGATGGTAAAAGTAACCGCATCTCCACCCAATACCGGAAAGGTTTGCGTAGTTGCTATTGCTTTATCCAAAGCCAAATCAAATAGCTCAATAAAGAAATCTTCTGGATCGTGATCGTCTTCATCGCCATCGGTATTGTCGGTATCATTGTCTGTAAAATCACCGTCATTATCTGGCTCATTATCTGGTTCAGAATCTACGTCTTCTGGTGGATCGTTGTTCGGATCGGTATCGTCATCGGCTTCGGAAATCTCTGCAAAATTTTGTGTATCACCACCTGAGGTAGCTGCTGTTATTTGTAAAGTGATGGCAACCGTTGTGCTATCTCCAGGAACTAATGGCCCTGCAATTGTTTGAAAAACTTCGCCGGCATTTACGCCTGCACTCCAATTCGCATCTGCTATTATTAGGCCTGCCGGAACGTAATCCACCACTTCAATATTAAAAGCATCTAAAGTACCTTGGTTAAAAACTGTGATATTGAATGTAATTAAATCACCAATAGTTACTGGAAAAATTTGAGTAGGATCGATGGTTTTAACTAAGGCTAAATCGAAGGTTTGATTAAGCGGAATTGTTTCTGGGTCTTCATCATCTTCACTTTGATCGCCATCGTCATTTTCAGGATCAGAATCAATGTCTTCTGGTGGATCGTTGGTTGGATCTTCATCATTATCTGCATCTGTTATTTCTGCGGAGTTGGTGATTGAAGCACCCATAAAATTTGGATCAATCGTAAAAGTAATATCTACCGTTGTAGATGCACCCGGGGCAAGTGGCCCAGCAATTGAAGTATTTAAATCGGCTATGCCTGCGTTATCCGTCCAGTTGGCATCATTTAAAATTAAACCTGTTGGAATGTTATCTGCGAGATCAATCGCATAAGCATTTACATTACCTTGGTTGGTTACCGTTAAAGTAAAAGTAACCAAATCACCTGGCACAAGCGGAAGTGTAGTTGAGGTTGATAATGCTTTTTCCAAAGCTAAATCAAATAGCTCTACAAAAAAGTCTGATGGGTCGTGATCGTCTTCGTCACCGTTGGTTCCATTGATATCATCATCAGTAAAATCACCATCGTTACCGGGGTCGCTATCTGGGTCAGAATCAATATCATCTGGCGGTTGATTGTTTGGATCGGTATCGTCATCAGCTTCTGAAATTTCTGCAAAGTTTTGGGTATCGCCACCCGCAGCATCGGCATTAATTTCAAAAGTTATTGGTAAAACCACACTATCGCCTGGCATTATTGGCCCTGCAAAAGTTTGGAAAATTTCGTTATTGATGGCGGACATACTCCAATTGGCATCTGCTAAAGTTAAACCTGTTGGCGGATAATCGACTACTTCAATATTAAAGGCCTCTAAAGTTCCTTGGTTATAAACGGTAATGTTGAAGGTAATTAAATCGCCAATCGTAACTGGGAAAACTTGGTTTGGATCAACCACTTTAATCAAAGCTAAATCGAAGGTTTGGTTGAGCGGTAAAATCTGCGGATCTTCATCATCTTCACTTTGGTCGCCATCGTCATTATCTGGGTCAGAATCAATGTCTTCTGGTGGATCGTTGGTTGGATCTTCATCATTATCTGCATCCGTAATTTCTGCGGAGTTCTCTATTGAATCGCCCATAAAATTAGGGTCAATTGTAAAGGTAATATCAACTGTGGTAGATGCGCCAGGTGCTAATGGCCCTGCAATTGGCACATTTAAATCGGCAACTCCGGCAAGGTCTGTCCAGTCTGCATCATTTAAAATTAAACCTGTTGGAATATTATCGCCCAAGTCAATCGCATAAGCATCCACATTTCCTTGGTTGGTTACCGTTAAGGTATACGTTACCTCATCGCCTGGGGCAACTGGTAAAATGGTAGTGGTTGAAATCGCCTTGTCTAAAGCCAAATCAAATACGTCTACAAAAATTTCTGCTGGATCTTGATCATCTTCGTCATCGTTGGTATTGTTGGTATCATCATCTTCAAAAGGGCCATCATTATTGGGGTCATCATCTGCTGTGCTATCTCCATCTTCTGGTGCTTCGTTATTTGGGTCGGTGTCATCATCTGCTTCCGAAATTTCTGCAAAGTTTTGAAGATCGCCACCTGTAAAGTTTGGATCTATTTGTAGTTGCAAAGAAATTTGGGTAGATGCGCCCGGTGCCAATGGGCCAGCAAAAGTGGTAAAAATTTCTGTACCTGCGCCAGCCAGCCAATTTGGGTCAACATTAATTAAACCAGTCGGCACATAATCTACTACTTGAATATTAAAAGCATCAATGGTACCTTGGTTAAAAACGGTAATTAAATAGTTCACAATATCACCTGGATATAGTGGAAATGTTTGCCCTGGGTTGACTTCTTTTATCAAAGCCAAATCGAAACAAGCGGGTAAAATTTCTATTACACATTCTACTGTGCAAGCATTTGCATCACGCGTAATTACCGTATAAGAACCCGGTATTAAACCAGCAAATATATTTGATGGTTGGTAAGATGCGCCAGCATTAATACTGTACTCGTAAGGTGTTGTTCCGCCTGTGTTGCTTATGGTAATACTTCCATCTGTTAATATGCAAGTTTCATCTGTTGTAGTGAAATCGCAGGTTAGCAACTCTGGTTCTGTAAGGCTTGCTTCACATTCTACAAAACAATTTGGTGAATCTACATTTCTGGTTATCAATACATAATTACCTGCGGTTAAGCCAGTAAAAGTGCCAGATGCCTGATAGATAAAACCACCATCAATACTATATTCATAAGTACCGGTTCCTGCTGCGCCGCTAACGGTAATGGTACCATCGGCACTTTCAAAACATAAAGCATTGCTTACATTAGTGATGCTACAAGTTGGGTAGCGTGGTTCTATAATTTCGGCTTCACAAACGCTCATACAATCATTTGCATCTATTATAGTTACCGTGTAACTGCCTACTGCCAAGGCTGTAAATATATTATTACTTTGGTATGATGCGTTATTTAAGCTATACTGATATGGTGGTGTACCACCTGCACCTTGTACTGTAATAATACCATCGGGCGTATCACAATCGGTAGCATTGGTTGGGCTTGCTGAACAAGTTAAAGCAGGTGGTTCAGCCACGGTAATGGTGCATTGGGTTAAACAATCATTCGCATCTTCAATCATTACAACATTTATACCTGCCGGAATGTTAAACACATCGGCTGGTTGATAAGCCGCGCCATTTAAGCTATATAAATAAGGAGCAGTTCCGCCACTAACCGTTACGTTTATTAAACCATCATCAAAACCAAAACAAGTTGGTTCTATGGCTGTTAAGGTGCATATTAATTCTTCTGGTTGGCCTACTACATAACTAAATGGCGTGGTACAAGCAAACTCATCGGTGGCTTCTAAATTATAAATACCTGCTGTTAAATTTATTAAATCTTCTGTATCGTTATCTGGGTTTTCAAAGCCATCATTATCCCAATCGAAGGTAATGCCTTGATTGCCACCAATTACGCTCACATCAATACTACCGCCTGTGCCTGTATTACATTCGGCCTCAATAATATCTGCTGTTAATACTAAGTTAGGTATTACATCTACTTGCATAAAACATTCGGCCGTAAAACCAAATTGATCGGTTATTACTACTACATAAACGCCACCTATGGCAGGTGTAACTATCGGGTTTTGAAGCGTACTGGTAAAACCATTTGGGCCTGTCCACAACCAACTTGCTGCATCACCACCACTTTCTGTTAAAGTTACGGAAGCATCGGTACAAACTGGGCCCGAGTTGCCTATTTCACATTGGGGTTGTACTACTGGAATAACCGCTGGATCATGATCATCTTCGTCTCCATTGGTATTATCGGTTACATCATCAGAAACGGGGCCATCGTTGCCATTGTCGTCATCAGGTGTGCTGTCGCCATCAACTGGTGGATCGTTGGTTGGATCCTTATCATCGTCTGCAGCTGCAATTTCGGCAAAGTTTTGATATTGACCAGAAGATGGAAATGCATCCACATTTAAAGTTATTGGTGTGATAATACATGTGGTTGGCGTTATTGGCCCTGGTAGCGTTACATAAGCAAAACCATTGGCATTTAATGTCCAAGTAGGATCATTTAAACTCATACCCGATGGAATATAATCGACTACTTCAACATTAAAAGCATCAATTGTGCCTTGATTACAAACTTCTATATCGTACGTAACCGTGCTGCCTACTGTAACAGGTATTGTTTGTGTTGGAGATAGCTTTTTGGTTAAAGCCAAATCAAAACAATCGGGTAAAATTTCTGCTATACATTCTACTTGGCATCCATTAGCATCGCGTGTGGTTACTATATAATTTCCAGGTGCTAAGCCAGTAAATACATTTGCGGTTTGAAAAGGGCTGCCATCTAAACTAAATTGGTATGGCGGCGAACCTTCAATTGCTTCGGTTGTAATTGAGCCATCATTTAAAGCACATGTTTCATCGGTAGTTGCTACCTGGCATAATAATTCTAATGGTTCATTTATGATGGCTTCACATTCTATTACACAATTTTGTGAGCCTGCATTTCTGGTTAATACCACATAAGTATCTGCAAGCAAACCGGCAAATGAACCTGAACCTTGCCAATTTACTCCAGCATCTATACTAAATTCGTATGTTCCACTACCGCCGCTGGCAGATACCATAATTGTACCATCGGCATTGCCACTACACAAGGCATCTGTTGTTGCATCAATACTACAAACTGGAAATTGAGGTATATTTATAATTGCTGAACATTGGGTTTCGCAACCGTTGGCATCAACTACTGTTACCGTGTAAGAGCCTTCTAACAAACCTGTAAAAGTATCGGCAGTTTGCAGGGTAAAACCACCATCCAAACTGTATTGATATGGAGGGGTGCCTCCTCTTACTCTAACAGCCAATTCGCCGTCTATTAAATCGCAATCGCTTACATCAGTCGAATCTATTACACATTCCAACTGTTCTGGTTCATCAATTGTAATTGTGCAGGTTGTACGACAGCCTTCGCTATCTTGCACTACAACCGTATGTGTGCCAGCAGGTACGTTAAAAGTATTGCCTGGTAAAAAAGCACCTCCATTAAAACTATATTCGTAAAATGGTGTTCCACCTACTGCGGTAACGGTTAGCAAACCATCTGCTTCACCCAAACAAGAAGGTGCTGTACCTTCAATTGTACAAGTTAATACTGGTGGAGCTGCTACTTCGTAAATGCCAACTGTCATACAACCATTAGCATCCATTATTTCAACTGTATATTGCCCTGCTACTAAACCTGTTTGATCTTCAAAATCATTATCTGGGTTTTCAAAACCATCTATATCCCAATCATAAGTATAGGGTGCATCGCCACCAATTACTAAAATATCTATGCTTCCTTCATCGCCATCTGAACAGAGGGCATCGTTTATCATTGCATTAACAAATAGTTGCGAAATTACATTAACCTGCGTTACACAAGTTACTTGAAATCCATTTGCATCTGTTGCTACTACCTCATAAACTCCACCTACTGCAGGGCTTACTATTGGGTTTTGAACGGTACTGGTAAATCCATTTGGGCCTGTCCAAGCCCAAGAAACGGCATCTCCAAAATCTTCAAATAATTGTACCGGATCATTAAAACAAACTGGCCCATCATTACTCACATTACACATTGGTTGAACTACCGGAATAATTGCTGGATCGTGATCATCTTCATCGCCGTTGGTGTTGTTGGTATCATCGTCTGTTACTGGGCCATCGTTGCTGTCATTATCATCTGGTGTGCTGTCAATATCTGGTGGATTATTTCCGGCGTTATCTTCTGCTTCTGCTATTTCAGCAAAATTTTGATAAGAACCTGATGCTGGTAAGGATGCTACAATTACCGTTATTTGAATGGTTGTACAAGCTCCTGCAGCTATTGGCCCTAAAATAGTTTGATAGGCGTTTCCATTGGCAGCCAACGTCCAAGCTGGGTCGTTTAAGGTTAAACCCGTTGGTAAATAATCGGCCACTTCTACATTTTGCGCAAGTACAGTTCCTTGATTGCACACTTCAATATCATACACCACCGAACTACCAATTGTTACCGGAACGGTTTGAGTTGGGGCTAATTTTTTGGTTAAAGCCAAATCGAAAATTGCCACCGGAACGGTTGCCGGGTCGTGATCATCTTCGTCTATTGTTCCATCATCATTTATTTCGTTGTCTTCTCCTGATACATTTGGTGTTCCGCCGGTGTCGTTTGAAATGTCATTATCTGGTGTTGAATCGACATCAGGATAGCCTTCGCCGTTTTCATCATCGGCTGCGCTTATTTCTGCATAGTTTACCGTTGAACCGGCTACCGCTGCGTTTGTTACTTGCAAGGTAATTGATACGGTTGTTGAACTGCCTGCAATTAATGGGCCTGGAATGTTAATACTTGCTTCGTTTGTACCTAAGCTAAACCAATTTGCATCTGCTAAAATAAAACCTGCCGGAATGTAATCTGTTACCGTTATATCTACTGCATTTACCGTTCCTTGATTAAAAATTTCTATTTCAAAAATTACCAAGTCGCCAGTATAAACTGGTACTTGTTGGGTTGGGGTAAGAATTTTTTGAAGTGCGAGATCAAAGATACAATCATCTAAACTAAATTCGAGGGTATCGGAAACGCTGCCACATTCTCCATTATTAGCAATGGCATAATATTTACCAGAACCTATTAAAAGATCATAGGTATTGCTGGTTCCACTTTGCAAAGTGATATCTACAGGACCATCTACAAAATGAAATTCGTAATCAGCTAATCCTGCGGGTTCAATAATTAATTGTCCTGGATCATACGCTAAATAACATTGTGTAAAGCCCTCATATCGAATAACTGGCATTACTGCTTGAATTACATTTATTGGTAATGTAGAACTTGTTGAACAACCTCCATTTGGATTGGTAATTGTTAGGGTATACACAATATCATCGTTGGGGTTACAAATTTGTGGACGAGGGATTGTTGGATCATCTAAATACGTAGTTGGTGTCCAGCTAAAAATCATTGACTGTTCCCACTCACTTGGTATAATCGGATCAATAGTGGTACACTCTTCTGAACAAACCTCCATTGCGGTATAAGGGCCAAAGGTAAAATCTTCTAACTGATAAATACTAATATAAAAATCACCAGCACATGCTGCTTGCTGACTTTCAATATGCAAAAATACAGGATTGTTTATGCCCTGACCAGGTGCAAGATTTACAGTTAAGAGACCATTTGCATCTGCGAAAATTGGTGTGCCGTTTAAGTCGAAATTATAGCCTCTACAGGTTTCCAATTCCAGTACTTCGTTTGGACAAAGCACTACTGGATCTTCAATAAAAAATTCTGGTGTGGGTGCTACAGTATAATAATATTCAGAACTGATACATTGGCAACTTAATTCAACGGTTAATTTTATAAGGATTGGACAAGAAACATTTTCCTGCAATTCAACTGAACCTTGGAATGGCACGGTTTGTCCAGATGGTACGTTTACAAATAAATTATCGGTATCCATCAACATATCATTTACACTTACTACACCATCGCCATCTACATCTCTAAAAAACTCCATGGTTACGTTGCCTATATAATCTGAAGTGGTTACCCCTTGCAAAAAAGCGGTGTAGTTATAAGTGGTTACCGTTGGATCATCATCACATTGAACAATTATTTCTAAATTAGCAATTTCAACGGGTGGCGTTATATTTAGTACGGTTTGATCGTTGATTGTATTATTTACGTACACTTCACATAATTGACCATTTTCTACACAAGTTTGATTTTGTATTTCAGAACTCACATCTGCTAAAAATAATACCTCACCACAAGTGGTTGTATTATCTGGTGTCAGTTCAACAAAAAAGGCAAAAAATTCTTGTACTTGCATTCCATCTGGCAAATCGAAACAAACTTGTTTATAGCCGTTTGCCAAAGTTGTTTCGGTTACGAAAGTAGGCACCCATCCGGCAGGAGCATTTAAATTGAAACTATTTGGTGTATAATTTAATTCTGGAGGAAAGCTAAAACAAGCCTCCGTATCTTTAGTAACACCATTGGTGGCCGATAAATTAATACCCGTAACAGAAACATCAACTGGTTCGCCACATAAATATTTTAGTGGTTCTGTGGTTATTAAAAATTGAGCTGCGTTAATTGGATCGGCATTATTCACAATTAAATCGGGGTTAATCGTTCTTGGAGATTCAATACGAGATTCACAGGCATTTAAAGCAGTAGCATTAAAATACAAGGGGGAGGGTGATACATATTCATCACAAATAGTTTGGGCAAGAAATCTTATATAAATTCTATTTGAATCTGCGACTGCATCAATGCCTGGCAAACCATTTTGTAAGATTGGCGGCATGCTGTTATCTAAAATAGTTAAAACCGTTCCAAAAGGATTTGTACCATTTGGAAATGGATCGGGCAAGGGAAGCCAATTGTTTGAACCGCCCGCATAATCGTACTCAAAAGAACCCGGAATATAATTTAAGCCGGGTGGTAAGTTGAAATTAAAATCCAAATCAATTAAGCGACCGAGCTTTGTATTTTTTATCTCTACCTGAAACTCTTGTGTACTACACAAAGGTACGGTTGGTGAAAAGAGCGGTATCCAAGCGGCTTGTATTTCAGAATCTTCTGCAATATACTTATAACAAGATGTGGTACTTTCACAGGCAGCTCCGGCAGCTCCAAATAAGGAAGATGCCAATTCAGGATCTAAACAAGAAGAAGTGGTACCAATACAAATTCGGGTATCAGTTGTTGGAGTTGGACAAAATAATAATTCGGTTTCTAACACTATTTCGAAACAAGTATTGGGTGCTAAATCTGGCGTAACCACCGAAAAACTGTTAAAAGTTGGGTTAGATGCCGTTTGACTGAAAGAGAGTACATTTCCATTTACATCGGTTATACTTAGTAAATTAATAGTAATTGGTAAATCAATATTGGTAATGACATTGGTGTGTGGTACAGCCCCAGCTCCAGCACAAACCTCATAGGTGTTAAATTCTGATGCACCAGCATTATCGGCTATTAAAGATGCCGCTATGGTACTGCTTAAAGGCGGTAGCGGGTTACTCGAATCAGTAAAATTTAAGGTATAGGTGGTATCTACAAAATTATGATAGTTTGCCTGATCGAATAGTGGTGAGCTGTTACTTACATTACCGGGGCAATCTTCAACGGCATAGGGTAAATCATTGTTAAAAAAGCTATAATTACCATTTACATCTGCAGTAGTTAGGTTACAGTATCTTCCACCTGGATTATAATCACAGGGGTAACTAAAGTCTAAACGGGTCTCAAAGGTTTCTGGTTTATTTACCGTACCTGGGCAAAGCCGTAAATAATCATAAGTTAGTACAATGGAATCAACAGGTTGACCTGAAAGTCCAACACCTAACATGGGGATTTGTGTACCTGAAAAAGTTCCATAACCTGTAGTTCCTGTGCTGGAGCAATAATCTTGTCCATTATAAAAAGTACAAAAAACATTGCTATCAAAACTTGGGTCGTTTATTGGGGAGGTTGTTCCATCGGGTGCGGTTATCATAGCATTACCCGCATAAATTAGCGGGTTGATTAAGGGGACCTCTATACTATTTAAATTAAAAAGCGGTCTGTACTCATTAATGTACCAATCTGGATCTATTTCAGGAGCGTAAATAATATGTTCTACTGTTGCTGAACAATCGGAAGTTACCACATTAGCAATGGTTGCTAATGTTTTAGGTGCTTCTAATTGATAAGGAAAATTGCTACCGCAAGTGCTGCGTATATAAGATCTTGAACCATTTGCCGTTCTGTAAAAATAGGCATCTCCTCTCAAAATTCCGTCTCGAGGAGGTTGTACAGCAATATCATTATTTAAACAGCGGTATGGATTTATTTGCATAGGTATTTTAACGATAATATGAAATTTATCTCCAATTTCAATACCGCCCATTTGGTTTTCAATAATTTCTGTCCAGCAGTTTTCTGAGGTTGCAGTAGCTCCGGCAATGTTGCCCCCCCTTTCTTCAAACATTTCTTGGCCATCGCGTATTGTGAAGTTAAATTCTCTGTTATCAAACACATCCCGACCACTATTGTAAGAAGACAGACCTGTTAGGCCATTTACAGCAGTTCCAGTAAAGCCTCTGGCATCTAAAAAACCATCATTTATATTTCTATAATTAAGAGAGTTATTTCCAAAACATGAGGTTCCGGCAAAATCAATTGGTGTAATTCCACCAGGTGCAGACAATTTTTCAAAACCAAATTCTTGTAATTCGGCATGGGTCATATCAGGAAAAACCTCCATTGCGGGAATAAAAGACCAGCTTGAGGTAGAATTATTATATAATCGAAAAACAATTTCATTCATTCCGGTTCTAAAAAATTCATCGTCGAGTACATCATATTCAATGTGTACGTACATAGTATCGCAGGGCAGAAAGCGCGCCAAATCAATTGGATCAACTGTGGTTTCATCATATTGTGTGGTCATGGTGTTATCAGTAAAACCAAATTCTGTTCTTCGTAATTCTGTAATATTAGAGCTCATTGGGCAAATACAATCGCAACTTCTTTGCGAGCGCACAAAGGTGCTTTCGCAGGCCCTTACAATGGTACAGGTTTCTGGCAAGCAATCTAAACACTCTTCAACAACTCTATGGTTTGAGGCAAAATAATTACGAGGATAACAAATACAAGAGTCTAACTGAAAAGTGGCATTGTAACAAAGTGCCCTGCCTTCATCGTTACTACCTTCATCAATTCTAAATACAACAATGGCACTATCGGCAGGCGCATAAGGATAATATTTGGTGATGTTGGCTGGAGGAACAGCCGCTCCATCATAACTAACCGAGCTGGCATCAATTTCAATATCATTAGTAAAACCTAAGCTTCCTGCAAACTCAATTTCATAATAACTGGTAGTGTTGTCACATCCAATTATTCCATCTGCACCAAATTCATAACAAAAATCCATAGTAATTTCATCGGTTGAGGCATTACCGCCGCTACCTGTTCCATTTGGAAACTGAAAGCCAGTAATGCTGCCGGTTTGATTAACATCAATTGGGATTTCGTTAGTGAAATAAACATCTTCGGCACCATAAGAGAAAACTGCTGTAGGAGAGAGGTCATCAAATATTTGTGCTTCTGTTCCACAGTTTCTTAAACCTTCAATATATGTTTGCTTAAACTCACAATCAATTGCAGCACAACCGGCAATTTGATCTGGATCTTGACATTTTATTGCTGCTTCAATTTCGAGATTAACAACTGCTCCACCTGGCAAATCATCAAAAAAACCATCGCCATCTAAATCTTCAAAACCGCTGCCCGGGTCAGGATCATAACCTAATGGAAATTGGGTAGCATCTACCACAAAATCAAAATTATTATAGTAAAAAGTACCTGCTGGTAAAGAGATTCCATTTATTCTTACATCGGCTGCCTCAAAAGCATCGGCTTCACAAATTTGGAAACCCAATTTTACTTCTTCCCATAGGCCACGTATTGGGTTAGTATTTCCATTATTATTTATTTGTACTGCAAAAATGGCATTGTCGCCACATATAGCTGGCAATTGTAGGGTTTGAGCAGCGGAAGTAATACGGGGATTGTAAGTTGGATTAAAACGTACCGTACCATCAACTACCGAAGGATCTGTGCAAGGTCTACCATCGGCACTACAGCCAAAACTGGCGGCATAGCTTACGGTAAAAATATCTTTGCTTGTTTCGCAATTTAATTGTTGTGTGTAACAAACGGAAACCGTCATGGATTCATCTTCGCCTAAAGCGCCACCAGGAATAACCGAACTGTCAATAAAGGCAGATATTGTACTGGTATTCGCATCATAAGTAAAGGGTATGGTGTTTCCACCTGAGGTGATACTGGAAACTGCAATACTTGCAGCCATAGCAGGCGTTATTCCATTAATTTCTAAAGTATATTCCGTTAAGGTGGCATTAATGCCGTTTTGAGCAATGACAATATTATTGCATTGCGAATCGCCAGTTATGAATAGATTTTGCCGATTTTGACTAACAATGTTTAAGGTGGGCCTTTTAATAAATGAGCTATAGTCTAAAACTCCATTAACCGATGTAGTACAAGGGATAATACCCGATTGAGTGGTTTGATATAAAAAATCGAATTGAACATCAAATTTAAATTCAGCGTTTGGAGGCAATTTGTAAATTTCGCAATTTGCAACTACCGCTATGCTTATAATTTGAACCGCACTGGCCCCCATTGTTTCAATAACAAAGCTGGGTTCATTTAAATTTGACGTACTCCCTGGATTAATAGGAAAGTTCGGATCAACAAATTTAAAGTAGTTAGCATATTGAAAACCTTGCGGTATTTGCAAGGTAAACTCACTACTGTTTAAAACCTGCCCAGAGGTGTTTAGGATGTAAAAAGTAATGGTATCGGGTACACCACAGACACTTAAATCGTCAATTTTGGGGTAGCCTGGCACATTATTCATATCGTTTATAAAAATGGTGGGGCATTGCTGGGCATTGACGTTTATTTTAATAATTGTAATTATTAAAATAATAATCAATAATTTTATTAAATTTTTAAGGTAGTACATAATATATGTGTTTGATTAAAAGTGTTAGGTTGCCAGTGGCAAGAATATGTACAGCTAATTGGTTTATTCAGTTACCTTATATTTGGATGGATTTTTGATAGATATTAATAATAAGGAGTTAATTAAATGACGTTTTGGACAAATTTTAATCAAAAAAAAATATATAAAATTTATTTAATCAACAATATATAAGTCTAAACGTTATACCAAATAAGTTAGCAAATGGAGAATTTAAATTAAAAAAATATTGCTTGGAATAAGCAATTCCCATATTGATCGGATTTTCTTTTTTAACAAGAAGGTTAACATTAAAAATTTTAACTTTTTGCTCATCAGCCTATTTAATTTGACATTATAACCTTTAGGGATACGAGAGATATACTATTTCTATGAAAAAACGGATTCCTCTTTACGATTTAATTTCGAAGTTAGACTCGAAAGAAAAAAATTTTGTACGCAAATATATTTTGGAAAATTTAAGTACTTCGAGTAAAAAAAGCTATTTAGATTTTTATAATATACTATTAAAAACCAACGAGCTTAGTGATGATTACGTTTTACGTAAGCTTTCAAAAAATAAATTGAAAAATTATTTACCAGAAGCTAAGTTTTATTTAAAAAAAATAATAGTTAAAACACTAAGAATTCATTATGCAATAAAGCATCAAAAAAATAAAGATGATTTTTTATCAAACATTGAGAAACAGAAAGAAATATATATTTATTTTTCTAAAGGATTGTATGAAGACGCAAGATTACTGTGTGATAAATATGCCAAAGAGTGGGAACAGAATGGCAACTTTGCTATGCTTTCTTTTGTATATAAAAAATTACATCAAATTGAGGTGTTGACCTCTAAAAACAAAGTATCTGAAAATAAATATTACGAATTATACACAGCATTAAACAACTTCAATTTTATTAAAAGTAAGTATTATAACTTATCACTTAAGGTTGAAAAAGATTTATTTACTAAAACAAGTGTTAGAACATATAATGATATAAAAAGATTCCAAAATTATTTAAGTTCAGAAATAATGACCGCTCAAAAAAGTGAAGATATTTACTTTTGGTATGTACAAATTTTATGCAACTTTGCGTTGTTAAATTTTAAGGCACTTAGTTACTGTTTTGCGCAAATTGAACAGCAAATAGTTTCAGCAGAAATAAAAGAAACAGAGCTATTAAATAGACTTCAACTTTTTGGCAGGCTAACTTTTATTTCAATTGAAATAGATAATAATAGTAGCTATTATTTATTTAAAAATGAGTACCTACAGTTGATAGCAGATATCACATTTTTAACAAATAAGCACAAAAATATGTTTCAATTAAATGCTAAAATTATGGAGAGTCTTTTTTTGTTTAAACAGAACAAATATAAGGAAATGCTTAGTATAATTATACCTAAATTAGATATTGAAAACTATATTTTTGAAGGCACTATTAAACTTAATTATGTTGATTTGTTGTTTGCCCGTGGAAAAGCATATTTTAAATTATTGAGCTTAAGTAATGCTTATGATTATTTTAATTTTATTATTGAAAATAAGAAAAAATTGAAAGCCAAAGCTTTTGTTATTTGTAATGCTTTTTTTCATATTTGGCTAATACATTACATATCAAAAGAATACAAAATTTTGCCATCCATCTCTAACAGATATAAAATATTCTTAAGCATTCAAAAAATTGACTATCCATTAGAAAAAGCTCTTTTAAAATTTATGTATTCAATTAGCAATAATTATTCAACTAAAAATACTTTGGAAAAAAGTAATATTTTGTTAGAAACTTTGGAAGAACTTTCATTAAAGTTAATTGACGAACATCTAATTAATAAACTTGACATTATTACTTATTTAGAAGAACTTCGATATAAATTAGTGTAGCACAAATGTTTTAAATGCCATTTATTCATTTCAAAAGAGATTATACCTAAAAGATTTTTTAAAAAAAATAAGCTTTTATATGAAGAAAAAATTAGCTATTTATTGAAAAAAAATTTAAGCAAAAATTATATAGTTAATAGATATTTTCTTACAAAAAAATTGTACGTTTATAAATAATTATGAACAAACTTTACCTTTTTTTTATACTTATTTGTTTAGTGTTTGTAGCTTGTACTAACAAGCCAGATACCAACGGTAAGGAAGCATCAACTACCAACAATGTTAAGCCGAAACAAAATGAAACAGAAATTAAGTGGTTAGGTATAGAAGCATTAGAAGAAAGTGTGAAAAAAGAGCCAAAAGATATTTTGATTATGGTGTATGCTACTTGGTGTGAGGAAAGTAAGAAGTATCATAATACTACTTATAAAAATGCTGATATTATTAGCTACTTAAACAAAAATTATTATACCGCTTTGGTAAATGCAGAAGAAGAAAATACCATTAATTTTAGAGGAAAGCAATATGCCATTCATCCAAATACAGGGCATAACGAAATTGTTTATGAGCTGCAAGCCCGATCAATTCCGTCTTTAGTTTTTTTAGACAAAGATTTTAACATTCAAGGTCATAAAAATGGTTTTACCGATGTTGCTCTTTTAGATGAATTACTTTTTCAATATAAAAACAACTATTAACAAAAGCCAAATATTATTACAATTTTACTACTATGAAAATTATTATTGCTGGAGCAGGAGATGTTGGTTTCCATTTGGCTAAAATGCTATCTTTTGAGTACCACGATATTGTATTAATGGATATTGACAGCAGAAAACTGAGTTATGCCGAAACCCACTTAGATATAATGGTACATAAAGGCAATTCTACCTCACCCGAAAATTTAATTGGTGCTGGTATACAAAATTGTGATTTGTTAATAGGCGTAACTGCTTCACAATCAATAAATATAACTATTGCAATAATAGGTAAACAGTTAGGGGCAAAAAAAACAGTAGCAAGAGTAAGTTATATGGAATATGTAAGTGAAAACAGCAAGGTAGATTTTAAAAGTTTAGGCATAGACTATATGATTTCGCCTGGTGAATTAGCTGCCACAGAAATAGAACGACTAATTAAAAACAGCGCATTTACCGATACCTTTGAGTTTGATAATGGAAAGCTTTCTTTAGTTGGCTTAAGTTTAGATGAAACTGCAACTTTAAACGATAAAACCATACAAGAACTATCCACTTTAGTTACCAACCTAAACTTTATGCCTGTTGCCATACAACGCAAAAACGAAACCATTATACCACGTGGTGGAAAATATTTTAAAGAAGGCGATCATGTTTACTTTGTTGCACAGCCCGAAGGAACTAAACAAGTAATGGATTTATGTAACAAATGCGCCGTTGATATAAACAATATTATGATTTTGGGCGGCAGTCGAATTGGCTACAAAACAGCCAGAAACTTATGTAAAAAATATAATATAAAATTGGTTGAAGCTAATGCAGAAAGAGCTTATGAATTAGCAGATGAACTAAAAAATGTTTTGGTTATACAAGGTGACGGCACCAAAGTTGAATTGTTAGAAGAAGAAGGCATTAACGAAATGGATGCATTTATAGCGGTAACAGGTAATTCCGAAACCAACATCATGTCTTGCTTATTGGCCAAGGCCAAAGGCGTATCTAAAACAATAGCCTTAGTCGAAAATATGGATTACATACATTTAAGCCATACCATAGGAATTGATACCTTAATAAACAAAAAACTGCTTGCCGCTGCTAATATTTTTACACACATTAGAAAAGGTAACATTATTAGCGTGCACAATTTAATTGATATGGATGCCGAAATTTTAGAATTTCAAGTAAATGAAGGAGCTAACATTACAAAAACTATTATAAAGAAACTTGATTTTCCAAATACAGCTTTAATAGGTGGTTTAATAAGAAACGGCAAAGGCCAAATTACACTTGGTGATACCCAAATAATAGCCGGAGATCACGTAGTAGTTTTTGCCATGCCAGACGCCATAAAAAAAGTAGAATCATTTTTTAATTGAAAATACTCCAAATTTCTCCGCAAGTTTACATAACCAAAAATTTCATCAAACAAACAACTATTGCTCAATGAAATTGTTAAAGCCTCTGTTTTAAAACACTTGCTTGCAATTACTACAGTTATAATAAAAGTAAATAATATTAAAGTGTTTACATAAAAAGTAGAAGAGCTCACTATTTTTAAACTTAACCAAGTAATCTTCAATAATTCAAAGTAAAGCTCATTAAGCTCGCCACAAGCGTTTTCAATCAACTGCACCATCGCTAATATTACCAAAAGCAACAAAACTGCTTTAACTGCAAGTTTCTTTTTGTTGGTAGCTTTAGCAGCATCAATACCAAAGTTAACCACATCTACCAACCATAACCATGGCGAAGCAATAATTAGCATCAACAATCTCATCAACAATGCTCCCCCCTCAAATTTAAATACTAATAATTGTTTCATTATTTATTTTTTAGATTTATACCAATAAAAAACCCGCATTTTTTCAAAATCGGGCTCAATAATTATACATTTTCACTATATTTCAAATGCCGATTTTTTCTCGAATTTTATTAACTGTACAAAATGCATAATTAACCATACCCTATTGTTTAGTTATTAATTTAATTTTATCTTTAAGATGCAAAGATATTTATTTAACAAATGTTTTAAGCATTAGAAATGGTTAATTGTAAAAAATAGCAGAATACCATTAGCCAAATAAGAAAAATAAATTGATCCATAATTTTCATTAAATTCTTTTAATTTAGGCTGCAAAAAAGTATCCATAAATTAGATGGATACCGAAAAAGAATGGAGCAAAAATTTATTAAAACAATAAAACTTTGTCCCTTTTGCTCATTTTTTTCTGAAGCGAAACATAAAGGCAACTTTTTAATAGGCTTCCCACCATTAGTTCAAATGCCATTTTGCCACGCCTTAAATCTTAGCTTCAAATGGCGTAATTTCTTCTATTGGGGCTAATTTTTCAGCAGCGTTCTTCGTATTTCTTAAGCAATAAAAAAATACCACATATTACCACCAACAATTCTAAATCAACTTAATAAACTTATTATTTTTGTACTTATCAAAATAGCCGTAATTGTTTTAAAGCTCCCTCTAACTCCAGCAACTTACGTTTTTTATCAATACCCCAAGCATAACCAGTTAAATCGCCATTATTGCCAATAACCCTATGACAAGGTATAATAATAGCTATCGGGTTTTTAGCATTAGCCAAACCAACCGCTCTGCTTTTCTTTACATCACCAAGCTTCAAAGCCAACGCTTTATAGCTCAAAGTAACCCCAAAAGGTATTTTATTTAACTCATTCCAAACCTTAACTTGAAAATCAGTTCCTTGTAAATCTAATTTTAAATTAAACCTTTGTAACTTTCTTTTGAAATAAGCATCTAATTGGCACAAAGTTTGGTGCAAGCAGTTTAGTGTGAACGTATTATTTTGTACATTTTCAACAAAAACTATTGATGAAATGCCTTTATCCGTTCCCGTTACTTTTAAAAAACCTAATTTTGAAGTAAAATATGCGTATTGTTCGATACTTGAAAGAATTTTTGAGTCTAAATACGGTGTAAGTTTGATAACTAAAACAATATTGTAAGGTAAATAAATATTTTAAAAAAAATTGTTGCGTTATACATATTTTCTTTTATCTTTACAATTGAGTTTTTAAACAAACTGCACAAGCCTATTTTGTTAAATTAATTTATAAATTTTAAATATTTCAATATGAAACTAACTTTACAGTGCAACGCTGGTATTTTAAAAGCTTTTTCTGCGTTTGTTGTTTGTTGCTTTATATCATTGAGTGGTTTTTCCCAAATGGTTATGGTTACTTGCCCAATAGACACAGACCTAGGTACTTTTAATTGTACAAACATCGAGGACGTTCCTCCACCCGTAAATATGCTTGAAGAGGCTATGATGCCTCCATATAACCTAATTATTACCGGTGCTACTGACATCACCAGAGTTTTAACAGAAGATTCTGGTACAATTTTTTACTGCGCCGAGAATGACAGAATGGTGACCAGATCTATCACCATTTACAACGATTTAAATTTCAACTTTAAATTCGATCCAGGTGAAGAACTAACCATCTGTTCTTTCTCCATTATGACAGAAGCGGATACAACTCCGCCATCTTTTACAGCTCCTACTGCTGCAACAACTACTTGTGCATTAGGTTACGAACCCGATACTACGGGTGATGTAACAGTAGTTATTGATGATGATTGCCCTGTAATGAACGTAAGTGATTATGTATTTTTTGCAGATGCAATTGCTGATGGTTCTTGTTTGGGTGAACTAATTGTTACTCGTTCTTGGACATCTACTGATCCTTGTGGTAACACTTCCCCAGCACAAACTCAAATGATTGTGGTTATGGATGATGAAGGCCCTGTTTTCACAGTTCCAGCTGATATTACTTTGGCTTGTGATGCTGATGAAACTGATGAAACCCTAACAGGTGTGGTTACAGATGCTATGGACGAGTGCGATCCTTCTTCAATTTTAGTAAATAGTGTAATTATTCCAGATTTAACACAAGAAAATACGCCTTGCCCTGGTTCAACAACTTATACAAAAAGATGGGGTGCGGTAGATAATTGTGGTAATCCAACTACTGCTGACCAAACTATTGTATTATTAGATACAACTCCACCAACATTTGATGTGCCTGCAGATGTAGATTTAGCCTGTGGTGATGTATTACCAGGAGCACAAGATATAACTGCCGTTGATGATTGCGACCCAAATGGGCTTACAGCTGTATTTATTGGCGCTGTTGTTACACCAACTGGTGCAAGAGATTGTGAAGAAAGAACTATGGTTAGAACTTGGACAGCTACTGATGCTTGTGGTAATGAAACTACCCAATCACAAACTATTACCTTTCCAGCTTGTGTGCCTACTTGTAATGATGATCCTTGCGTAGGTGATGTTACAGTTTTAGGTGCTGATGGTTGTTCTTGTGAAATCGTTACTCCTCAAGTATTAGGTTGTACTTCTACCACTGCGTGTAATTATAATCCAGAAGCAACTTGTGAAGATGGCACTTGTATGGATGTTCCAACTTGTAATGTTGACCCGTGTGTTGGTGATGTAACTGCATTAAGTGCTGATAGTTGTAGTTGTGAATTAGTTGAAGCTCAAGTATTAGGTTGTCAAGATTCTACTGCACACAATTATGTTCCAGATGCTAATTGCCCAGCAGATTGTGAATACTTTGATTTAGCAATAATAAAAACATTATCAACTCCTGGTCCTGTTACCATCGGAACTGGAGCATCTTTAACTTTTACGATTACTGTTTCTAACCCAGGAGATGTTACTGCAACTAATATTGTGGTAAACGATATCATTCCTGTAGGTTTAGTTTTAAACGATGCTGCTTGGTCAGAAACAGGTGGAGTTGCCACCATAACTATTCCTGGCCCATTAGCTCCTGGAGCTGATACAAGTGTTGATATTACTTTCACATTAGCTGCTGATGTTACTCCAGGTACCGTAAATAATTCTGTAGAAATTGATTCTGCTTTAGATGGTGATGGTAATCCAACAACTGATGTAGATCCTACAAATGATATGGATGATGAACCTGCTGAAATTATTTGTGGTACACCAACGTGTAATACAGATCCTTGTGCTGGCGATGTTACTACTTTAAGTGCAGACGGTTGTTCTTGTGACTTAGTTGAAGCTCAGGTTATTGGTTGTCAAGATCCTGCTGCTCATAATTATGCACCGGGTGCAAATTGTGCTGCTGATTGTGAATATTTTGATTTAGCATTAACCAAAACGCTTATTACGCCAAATCCAATTACAATTGGCTCTGGTGTTACTATAGATTTTTCAATTACCGTTTATAATCAAGGTGATGTTACTGCTACTAATATTGAAGTTAATGACTTCATTCCAGCAGGTTTAATTTTGGCTGATGCTAACTGGACAGAAGCTGGTGGTATTGCAACTACTACAATTGATGGCCCATTAGCTCCAGGTAGTGATGCAACTGTAGGCATTTCTTTTACTTTAGATCCAGATGTTACACCTGGTTCTTTAAATAATATAGCTGAAATAGGTGGTGCACAAGATGGTGACGGAAACCCAACAAATGATATTGATTCCACCCCAGATACTGATCCAAATAACGACACTACTGTAGATGATGAAATTGATAATGGTGGTGGTGATGAAGATGATAATGATATAGCGCCATTTGAATTAGTTTGTGGAACTCCTACTTGTAATACAGATCCTTGCGAAGGTGATATTGAGGGTTTAAGTGCTGATGGTTGTAGTTGTGTAGTTGTTGAACCTTCAGTAGAAGGTTGTACTGATCCTGATGCTCAAAATTATGATCCAAATGCGAACTGTAATACTGATTGTGAATATTGTATTAATGAGGCAGGCGATCAAAGTACTGACGAAATTGGTTTATGTAGTGGTACAAGCACTACTGTTACCGCTTCTAATACTGTTGTACAAGATGGTAGTTCTTTAACTTATTACTTACACGATGGTACTGGTGCTACAGTATATGGCATTAGCGATTCTGGTACTTTCACTAATAATGGAAGTTACCCAACTAATGTCACTTTATATATTTCAGCTGTTGTTGGCCCTACTGGTGCAGATGGCAATCCTGATTTAACACAAGATTGTATTAGTTTGAACTTACCTGGTACACCAGTTATTTTCTTCGATCCGATACATATTAGTACAGATGTTGATTGTAATATGAACATTGGTATGTATTCTGTGAGTTTCACTATTACCGGTGGTGCACCTACTGCTAATGGTGGTTCTTACCAAGTAGCTGGTAGTTTTTATGGTTCAGTTAATGCTGGCCAGCAATACCTAATTAATGGTTTACCTGATGGCTCAAGCTATTCAGTTGATGTAATTGACGATGGTAATGGTTGTACAGCTTCAGCAGGTGATGGCCCAATTGAATGTATAAAATTACCTATCGAATTACTTTCATATACTGGTGATGTACTTTCAGAAGGTAATATCTTAAAGTGGACTACAGCAACTGAAATCAATAATGATATCTTTACATTAGAAAGAGCTACTCCTGCATTAGAGTTTGAAACAATAGCTACAATTGCGGGTAATGGTACTTCTTCTTCAGCAAATAGTTATGAGTTTTTTGATAGAGAAGCTCCTAATGGTGTTTCTTACTACCGATTATCACAAACAGATTACGATGGTACTACTGTAATAGTTGGTATTATAGAGTTAATTAGAAGTGAATCTAACATTCAGTTAGTCAACGTTTTTCCAATGCCTATTTTAGAAAATGTTGAGCTTTATATTTCAAGTGAAGAAGATCAAGATATTCAATTGCAAATATTTAATAGCCTTGGAGAACTAATACTTGAACAACAAGTTGAATTAAAAACTGCTTTAAACAAAGTTGATTTAAATTTATCTGACTTAGCAAGTGGTGTTTATGTAATTTCATTATTAGAAGGTGAAAATGTAATTTCAAATAAAGTTATTAAGTACTAATAATTTTATTTAAATAATAACAAAAAGCCGGCTTTAATAAAGCCGGCTTTTTTTATGCAATTATTTATCCAGTTTTCTATGAAAATATCCTTTTCTCATTCTATACACCAATTGTCCTCTTTTAACATCTTTAACACCAAGTACATTCTCACATTTAGCACACTTTAAGTTCTTTTGTACATCTCGGTACAAACTATCTACCAAGCTTTTAGGTTTTGCTATATGCTTAAAATACAACCGTAGTATACCTTTACCTGCACCATATTTATGATAGGTTAAAACATTGCTGCTACACAGCGCACAATTAATATTATATATTTTGTAAGATTTGCCCAATGTTTATTTTAGAGCAAATATAATGGTTAGAACTCCCACTCTAATTGATCACCCACTTTTAGTTGATCTTCGTTAGGCTCAACAATTTTTAGCTTAGTAGCTTTAGTAGTACTTAGGCGATTGCCAGTAGCTTTCCAACTTTTTGCATCTATAAACTCAGCCAAGGCAATATTTTCATCCGTTTTAACTTTCTTTTTTCCTTTAGTAACCGTAAATGTAGCATAGGGATTAGGGTGTATGCTAAAAGCAACTAATTTACTTCCTTTACTTTCGTTAATAAACGAGTAAATCTTTTTTAAAGGAATATTATCTTCTAAAGTAAATCGTTTAACATAATAGTTTTCAAATTCAGCGATATAGTGGATCGCCGTATAAATAAATTGAGGGTTATGCTTGGCAATATGTAAAATTCCGTCTTGCGGGTAACGATTGGTCAACTCAAAATCAGTTAACTCAAAACTTCCATTTTTGTAAATTACAGCTATTGACTCGCCCGTATCAAACTGCCCTAAATGTTTGCCTCGTTCGGCAGTATTTAAACGGCCTGTACTGGCATCGTACCAAATATCTCTACCGCCAATAGTTGAACTTCCAACTTCTAAGAGGCTTATTTTTTTTATAGGATACTTAGTAATTGTATTACCTGCGGAAAGCTTCCCTTTAATATCTAATTCTGAAAAATCGTATTCAAAAGCTTTTTTACGAGCTGTACAATTAGGAGAGAGCTGTATGCTTATTTTTTCGGCTTCCCCATTGGGGTTTGCCGTAAAATAAACCACTTTAGCTTTTTCATCACCTTTAACTAAACTATAGTTCTTATCTCTGGTAATTGATGTTACATTAAATCGTTTAACAAAACTTTTGCCCGCCTTTGGTGAAGCGTATATCATATTGTAGGTAGTACGTTCATCGTCTTTTTTCCAAACGGCTACGTGTATAATGTTTTTACCTACAAATTTCTTATCGGTTAAACGGCTTACCATAAAAGTTCCATCTTTTTTAAAAGCAATAATATCATCAACATCAGAACATTCGGCAATCAGTTCATCTTTTTTTAAGCTATAACCAATAAAACCATCTTTATAATTTGCATACAGCTTTTGCGAAGCTGCGGCAACTTGACTAATTTCAATATTCTCGAAAGTAGTAATAATCGTTTTTCGCTCTCTACCCTTTCCATATTTTTGTAAAAGTCTTTTATAGTAATCAATTGTATAATCAGTTAGGTTTTCTAAATGATGTTTTACCTGTTCTAATTCTTCTTCAATTTTAAATAATAACTCATCTGCCTTAAAACTGTCAAATTTAGAAATACGTTTAATACGGATTTCGGTCAATTTTACAATGTCTTCCTCTGTAACTGCCCTAAATAAATGTTTAATGTGAGGTTTTAAACCATCGTCAATGGCTTTAATTACCGCTTCCCAAGTTTCACATTCTTCAATATCTCGGTAAATGCGGTTTTCTATAAATATTTTTTCTAATGAAGCAAAGTGCCACTTATCTTCTAAAGCTTTTTGTTTAAGCTCTAATTCTTTTTTTAGCAGATTGCGGGTTTGCTCGGTGCAAAATTTTAAGATGTCACTGACTTTTAAAAAGTGAGGTTTATCATCCATTATTACGCAGGCATTGGGTGATATAGATGTTTCACAATCCGTAAACGCATACAATGCATCAATAGTTAACTCAGGTGAAACCCCTGAACCAAGTTGCACTACAATTTCAACGTTTTTAGCAGTATTGTCAACTACTTTTTTTATTTTAATTTTCCCTTTTTCTTCGGCTTTTACAATGCTGTCCATCAAACCTACTGTTGTTGTACCAAAAGGAATATCTTTTATCAGTAGTGTTTTTTTATCGTGCATTTCAATGCGGGCACGCACTTTAATTCGGCTGCCTTTACCACCATCTTTATAATTGCTTACATCTATTGAACCACCGGTAATAAAATCTGGATATAATGTAAACCTTTTACCCTGTAGGTGTTTTATAGAAGCATCTATTAGCTCACAAAAATTATGCGGCATAATTTTAGTACTCAACCCAACCGCAATACCTTCTACGCCTTGGGCCAATAGCAAGGGAAATTTCATAGGAAGCGAAACTGGTTCTTTTTTACGACTATCGTAAGTGGCTTTCCATTCTGTGGTTTCTTTGTTGTAACCTACTTCTAAGGCAAATTTCGATAACCTTGTTTCAATGTAACGGGCTGCTGCTGCCCGGTCTCCAGTTCTAACATCGCCCCAGTTTCCTTGGGTATCTAACATCAATGTTTTTTGCCCCAATTTTACTAAAGCATCACCAATACTGGCATCGCCGTGCGGATGGTATTGCATTGTTTGGCCTATAACATTGGCCACTTTATGAAAGCGTCCATCGTCCATTTCTTTTAAAGCATGTAATATTCGCCGCTGAACGGGCTTTAAACCATCGTAAATGTAAGGTACGGCGCGTTCTAAAATAACATAGCTGGCATAATCGAGAAACCAACTTTCGTACAAGGCCTTTACCGATAGGTTTTCACCATCTACTACTTTAATTTTTGGTTCGCCGTTTTTTTCTGCCATTTACGTTAAATATTTTAGTATTAACAAAGGTAAGATTTTTATGGTTTTGGTAAGCTGGCAGTTATCAACGGTGAAACTTGGAAGGTGAATAGATTAGTGAACAATTTTAAGGTTTGGTTTTTAATTTAACTGCGAAATATAAAATGTTTTTAACGGCAGACAAAGACTTTTAAAATAGCCACGATTGCAGCGGTTATCTCGCATCCGCAGGGCGGTGCGAGATTTGAGCGGAAAGCGTGACCAGAGTTAATGCGAGTTGCAATGTTTCGCTTCAAAAAAAAATTAAGCCAGCTTCAAATACCTTGCACTTGCCCATTCATAAACGCCAACCATTAAGCCTAAGTAAAAAATATTACCTAATAAACTCCAATGGAAGAAAGGAATGCCAGCAACATAGCAACTAATTAATCCACTAATATTGATTGGATACATAGTGCCTGTTAGCCAAACGCCAAAATTAGAGATTAAGAAAAAGATAATAGCAGCAACAAATGCGCTACCAAAAATAGTTTTAAAAGAAATTTTGCGCAACATAAAATAACCTGCAACCGCAATTAGTGCTATGGATAAGAATGACCATAATTGATAACTTGCTAAAAGAGTGGTTTCGTATTGAGCAAAAACGGTGGCGTTCAACAATAAATCGCTCAACCACCAAGCTAAAACAGGTATTATAATAGCCCATTTTTTATTGCTAAAATAAGCTGCGCCAAATAAAGCAATTGCTGCTAAAGGTGTAAAATTACCAGGGTGTGGAATTAACCTGCTAAATGCTGCTAATGCAATTAAGCCAAATATCAATATTATCTTAAAAGTTTTGTTGTTAAATTCCATATTATTCTTTGATGCAAATTTAATATACATTTTTGGATTTTTTTTGAGATTGAAAGAGAAGTTACTACGCAAACTTACTTTTCTCTTTTATTTTTGAAAAATTGTTTTAGTAAATTAGCAGAAGTTACTGCTTCAATGCCGTTTTCTACCTTTAATTTTGGATGTTGCTGCTGCTCCACAAAATTGGTGTAACCAGTTTTGGGCTCGTGGGTGGCAAAAATCAGTTTTTCGAGCCTCGAAAGTTGAATTGCTCCAATACACATAGTGCACGGCTCCAGCGTTACATAAATGGTACAGCCTTTTAAAATACGGCTTCCTACATAGTTGCTTGCAGCTGTTATGGCAATCATTTCGGCATGCGCTGTAGCATCATTTAGGCGCATTACTTGGTTATAGCCTCTGCCAATAATAGTTTGTTGGTACACCACTACTGCTCCAATTGGTACTTCATCGTCACCAAAAGCTTTTTCTGCCTCTATTAGTGCCTGTCGCATAAAGTAGGTATCATTATAAATATCTTTTAAATCTAACATTTTTTCGTAAAATAAACGCTATTGTAAACATTTTAGCTATTAGTTTTAGTATATTTCACAAAAGTTTTAAAAAATTGATTAAACAGTTATTGATAAAATTTACAGCTTTAGCTTTTTTACTGACATTACTTTTTACCAAAAGCGCTTTTACACAAGAAGTTTGGTCGTTAGAACGTTGCATTGCGCATGCTAATAGTAATAATTTACAGCTTCAATTGAGTGATTTAAGTATTGAAAACATAAAGATTACTGAAAAACAAGCTAAGGCCAACCGCTTACCAAATTTAAACGGAAATATAGGTTACAATATTAATTTTGCAGGTGCTATTGATCCTACTACCTACGAATTTCGAAACCAACAAATACAAAACAATAATTTTGGTTTAACTACGCAGGTTTCTTTATACCAAGGTGGGCGATTAAAAAAGTTGATTGAAAAAAGCCAGTTAGATTTACAAAAGGTATTAATAGATAAAGAAGCTGCCCAAAACGATATTAGTTTAACCATTGCATCTGCCTATTTAAGCGTTTTATTAGCAAAAGAACAGTTGACTATTACTGGTAATCAAAAAGGATTAAGCTTAGAACAAAAAAATAATACCCAAAAACTAATTGATGCAGGCCTATTACCCGAAGGTGATATTTTAAATTTAGAGTCGCAAATTATTAATAATGAAGTAAATATAACCACGGCTCAAAATGGATACGATTTAGCTTTGTTAAATCTAAAATTATTGCTTGATTTAGATCCTAATATAGAAATAGAATTAGAAAGCCCACCTAATATTGAGCCAACAGCCAATATGATTTTTGCTTACAAAGTTGATGATATTTATGCAGCAGCATTAGAAAACCAGCCGATAATTAAAAGCGCAAAGTTAGATGATGCTATTTCAATTAAAAATTTTGAATTGGCCAAAACTAACCGTTATCCTACCCTAAGTTTTGTAGGTAATTTATCTACTAACTTTTCTACTGCAAGGCAAGAAATTGATAATTTAATCTTTAGTGGAGTTAGGCCAATCGGTTTCGTTGGTTTAGATAGATCTGCAATTGTAAACGAACCAATAATTATCCCTTCTTTAAAAAAAATAAAATTTGGTACCCAGCTTAATGATAATTTTCTTCAATACATTGGCCTTAATTTGCAGATACCTATTTTTAATCAATTTCAGGTAGAAAACGGCATTAAGCAAGCCGAGTTAGGCATTAAAACAGCTCAATTAAACAGCCGTATTACAAAGCAAAATTTAAACAGAACAATTAGGCAAGCTTATTTTGATGCCCTGGCTTCTGGCAAAACTTACCAAGCCACTCAAACAAGTATAGAAGCCCTCAAAACTTCTTATGAGTATACCGAAAAACGATATAACGTAGGCTTAGCCACCTCTTTAGAACTTAGAACGGCGCAAGATGCTTTAACACTAAATGAACTACAGGCAAAATCAAATAAATACGATTATCTGTTTAAATTGAAAATCTTAGATTACTATCTTGGCAATCCTATAAAATTTTAAAATGACGACGCGCACAAAAAGAAGAAGCAACAACTGGATTTTATGGACTTTATTTGTTTTGGTAGTCCTTCTTATTGTGTTTGCTATACTTGGCAAACGAATGGGTTGGATTGGTGGTGACGCAAGCACAGAAGTTGCTGTTGAAAAAGCCGAACTAAGAACCATTATTGAAACAGTAAAAGCTAATGGTAAAATATACCCAAGCGTAGAAGTGAAAATTTCGCCTGATGTTTCTGGCGAAATACGATCACTAACTGCCGAAGAAGGGGCAATAGTAAACAAAGGTGATTTGTTGGCCGTAATAGATGCAGACATTTATCGATCGATGGTAGACAAAGCGATAGCTGCCGAAAATAATGCCAAAGCAGCATTAGCATCTTCAAAAGCAAACTTAGCATCGCTAAAAACCAATGTAGCATCTTTACAAGCAAGAGTTTTACAAGCAGAAGCACAAGTAGGCCAAGCCCAAGGTGATTTTGAAAGAAGTGAACAACTATATAACGAAAAAGTAGTTTCGAAAGTAGATTATGAAAACACCCAAACCCGTTATAATACTGCGTTGGCCGATTTAGAAGCCGCCAAACAAGCCGTTGAAGGTGCAAAGCAAAATATTGAAGGTGCTAAACAAAACATTGAAGGTGCTGGTTTTACTATTGAAAGCGCAAAAGCCAATGTAAAAGAAAGCCGTGATAACCTAAACAAAACCAACATATTTGCGCCAATGACTGGCATGGTTTCTCTGTTAAATGTAAAACAAGGAGAGCGAGTTGTAGGTACTGCGCAAATGACAGGTACAGAAATGATGCGCATAGCCAATTTTGAAAATATGGAAGTTAGAGTTGATGTAAGTGAAAATGATGTAGTGCGTGTTAGCAAAGGCGACACCGCCATTATTGAAGTAGATGCTTATACCGACAGAGAATTTATAGGTACGGTAGATCAAATTGCAAGTTCTGCACAAGGCGTTGGCAGTATCACTCAAAATGAAATTACTAATTTTACGGTAAAGGTTTTAATTTTGAAAGACAGTTATACCGATTTGGTGGAAGACAAAACTACCATTCCGTTTAGGCCAGGCATGTCAGCTTCTGTTGAAATACAAACCAAGCGCATTAACAATGTTTTAACCGTGCCAATACAAGCCGTTACCACCCGTAGCGCATCGGGCGACACGCTTAAAACTGCCAAAGATATTGAAGAAGTAGTGTTTACAATAGATAGTTTAAAAACCGTTAAATCCATCGTTAAAACAGGTATTCAAGATGAGTCGTACATTGAAATTAAAGATGGTTTAAATGAAAATCAAGAAGTAATTATCGCTCCTTTCCGTACCGTAAATAAAAAATTTAAAGGCGATGAAAAAGTAAAGGTTGTAGATAAAGAAACGTTGTTTAAAAGCAAGAAAAAATAGATGCTAATTTTTTAGAAGCGAAAGCTTAAAGGCTTGTAATAAATTTGGTCCTGCTTTCCGCTCAAATTACATTTTTTCAATGGTTTTTCAACCCATTGAAAAAATGTAATAACCGCTGCAATCAGGGCTAGTTCAATTACTTCACTTTTCAAACCATATTTTTTGCTAATTTGTAATTAATAGCAATAACCTAAAAATATAGTAAATATCAATGCCTATATATTTAAAATTTATTTGAAAATTTGCGTACATTAAAATAATTAATTCGTAGAAGCACGGCTGGCAAAATAGCCCTGACAGAAGTGGTTATACCATTTGCAGGGTGGCAATGCAGCATAGCAAAATGGTATTTGAACGGATGGCAGGACCAAAATTTCTACAAACAATAACTGTTTCGCTTCTAAAATTTTTTTGCTAATAATTTCAAAAAAAAATGAGCCTATTTTTTATGCTATTGTATTAACACACGGCCCACTACTAATAAATCACTTTAACCCCAAGCCCAAATTTTGAATACCTGTTTCAATACTTTACGTTTTTAAAGCTACCAATTGGTGTTTTATAATTTTAGCAAAACTACGGTTTGCTGCAAATCGCCTTTTCAAAAAAATATCATCTTTAAAAAACTATTTATTTAGTTAAAATTCATAACTTTAAGCTTTATATTAAAAATCATATTTAATAAAATGACTAATTATTATTTTAGTGAAGAACACGAACTTTTTCGTAGCAGTTTAAAAGACTTCTTAAAAAAAGAAGTATTACCAAATATTGACCAATGGGAAGATAAACGACAGATACCAAAAGAGATTTGGAAGAAGATGGGCGATATGGGTTTCTTGGGCCTTTCTTACCCAGAAAAATATGGAGGCTTAGGCTTAGATTTTTTTTATGATGTGGTTTTTACTGAAGAAGTTTCAAAAATGTATAGTGGTGGTTTTGCTGCTAATGTTTCTGTGGTTCAATATATGTCGGGGCCCTACATTTTAAAACACGGCTCAGCTTATTTAAAAGAAAAATATTTACCAGGCATTACCGCTGGCGAAATAATAACCAGTATTGCCATTACCGAACCCGGCGCTGGTAGCGATGCAGCAAACATACAAACTAAAGCAAGGTTGCAGGGCGATCACTATTTGGTTAACGGTTCTAAAACATTTATTACCAATGCTTTTTATGGCGACTTATTAATCTGTGTGGTAAAAACCAATACTGAGGCTGGCAACGCAGGAGTAAGTTTATTGCTTATTGATAGAAATGCGGAAGGAGTAAGTGCCACCAAGTTAAAAAAGTTGGGTTGGCATGCATCTGATACGGCGGAGTTAGCTTTCGACAATGTAAAAGTGCCTAAAGAAAATTTGTTGGGCGAGGAAGGCAAAGGCTTTTACTACTTAATGGGTGGTTTGCAATTAGAACGTTTAGTTGGCGCAGTAATGGGTTATGCCGCCTGCGAAGAAGCCTTAAACTACGCCTTAAAATATATGAGCGAACGCAAGGCTTTTGGTAGAACTATTAATAAGTTTCAAGTGTTGCGGCATAGAGTTGCGCAACTGGCTACCGAAATTGAAGCTTGTAAACAGTTTGTATTGCATTGCTGCCGTATGAATAATGATGGGCATTATGCAGTAAAAGAATCGAGTATGGCCAAGTTATTGGCCAGCGAACTTTCGGATAAAGTAATGTACCAATGCTTGCAATTTTTTGGTGGCTACGGTTATATGGAAGAGTACAAAATTGCCCGTATGTTTCGCGATAGCAGAATAGGAACTATTGGTGGTGGGTCTTCTGAAATAATGCGCGAGATAATTGCCAAAATGGTGATTGAAGAAGTAAGCTACAAAGCGAGTAGTAAACCAAGCAATGGTAAAAACAATGGCAATTTAAGTTTAAATGAAATATTACCAACCTTGCAAAGTAAAGCTAAAACGGCAAAGCCTTTGGGCAGCACTTTAAAATTTAATTTTGGCGATCAACAACTGTATATTGATGGGCAAGGTGCGCTCAATCAAATTTCAATGGAAGACAAAGAAGCGGCTTGCTTGGTAAACGTAAGCTTGGTTGATTTTAACAAAATGATGAATGGCGAATTGAACCCAATGAACGCAGTAATGAGTGGAAAATTAGATATTAAAGGAGATATGAATGTTGCTATGAAGTTGCAAAGTTTGTTTAATTAAAACGAAAAAGTGAGTGCTGTAAGGCAAAACATGTTATATTAATTTTAGTGTGTAGTATTACACAAAAGCCGTTGGGTTATTTTCACATAAATTTCTAATAATGCATATAAATACAAAATACATAATTAAAAAATATTAAGAAATAGATACTTTTAGTCAAGGGTGGTTATTAGATTATCTTTTAAAAGATTCCTCAATAAATATAGATAAAAATGATCTATAGATAGCATTCACGGCATTTGTAAGAAATGCTAAATTAATTTCAAGTGATAAATATTTTATACATTTAAACGGTAATTGTTTAGATTTGATATTAATTGAGTTTGACACAAAAAAGAGAAAGGGCTGATAACAAAAGCTAAACGGCTCATATCTATTAAGTAAAAAAATTTTGTAGACAATTAGCAAAAATCTTTAGCAGGCGTAGTTTTGGGTTTTCCTTGTTTGGCCAGCTTCACTTCTTTCAAACTTTGCTTAATATTTTTTAGAAGTGCTTTATTACTATCACCTTCACTATTCAATTGCACAAAATCAAGACTTTTAACCAACTCTATAAAAAAGTTATACTTTCCTTTTCTACATTTAATACCAATGTTTCATCACTTCAAAAATAAACAATTTGGCAGCTCCTACCAAAATTTAATTGTTCTTATTAAAATAGAACAAGCTATATTTGTTCCAATTAGCAAATCAAATGTACCTCAATACACATAGCAACTTTAGTATGGGCTACGGCACCATCAGCAATAGGCAACTGATGCAGTGCGCTCAACATCACAACATTAAGGCAATTGCCTTAACTGATGTAAACAATACATCGGGTATTTGGTCTTTTATAGAGGCGTGTCAAAAGCATCATATAAAACCTTTGGTGGGTATTGATTTTAAAAACGAGCAGCAACAAACTACCTTTGTAGGTATTGCCCGCAATTTAAAAGGTTTGGAAGAATTAAACCGATATTTAACGGATTGTTTAGTAACAAAAGAGATTGTGGGTGTTAAAGATATTGAGAAACAGTCAGCACCCAAAACACCTAACGCGGAGCATCTGTCTGCCAACGTATTTAAAATTTACCCCTTCCAACCTAAAAAAGAATATCAATTAGCAGCTAACGACTATATTGGTGTGGCAGCGCATCAGGTGAATCAATTGTACCAATCGCCAGCATTGTATTGGCCACAAAGGTTGGTTATTTTGCAGCCGCTTACTTTTTTTAATAAAGCCAACTACCAGTTGCATTTGTTGTTGAGGGCTATTAACGATAATGAGTTAATTACCAAATTAGATAAGACACGATGCGCGCCTGCTACCGAAATTTGGCAAAACCCGACCGAAATTAAAAACGCTTTTGCACCTTACCCTTTTATTATAGAAAACACCGAAACTTTGATGGAGGAGTGCAATGTGGCTTTTGAGTTTGGACAAAATTATAACAAAAAAACATTTACGGGTACGTATCAGGGCGATTCAGAATTGATAGAACAGTTGGCTTTAGATGGTTTTAATTATCGCTATAAAATGGATGACCGAACGGCGATGTTACGCTTGCTAAAAGAGTTACGCATCATTAACGAGTTAAATTTTGCCAGCTATTATTTAATTAATTGGGATATGGTGCAGTATGCAGAAAGTAAGGGTTATTTTTATGTGGGCAGAGGCAGCGGCGCCAACAGTATGGTGGCTTATTGTATGAAAATTACCGATGTTGACCCTATGGAATTAGATTTATATTTTGAACGCTTTTTAAACAAACACCGCAGCTCGCCACCCGATTTTGATATTGATTTTTCGCATAAAGATCGCGACGATATGTATGCCTATCTGTTTAAAAAATATGGCGATGAACATGTTTGCCTGCTCGGCGCTTATGTTACTTTTCAGCAGAAGGCCGCTATACGAGAGTTGGGTAAAGTATTCGGTTTGCCCAAGTCAGAAATTGACCAAGTGATGAGCCATATTGACCGCGGTCATTTGCCCGATGAGGTGACGAAAAAGGTGTATCAGTTTAGTCAAAAATTAATTGGTATGCCGAAACATTTGGGCATTCATGCTTGTGGTGTTTTAATTTCAGAAAAACCGATTTATAATTATACGGCTTTGCATTTGCCACCCAAAGGTTTAAAAACGGCACAGTTTGATATGTATGTAGCCGAAAATATTGGCTTGTATAAATTTGATGTGTTAAGCCAACGGGGTTTAAGCCATATTTGCGATTGTGTGGACTTGGTGGAAGAAAATCATCATACCAAAATTGATATACATAACGTAAAACAGTTTAAAGAAGATCCTAAAGTGCGCGAGCAAATTAAGGCGGCCAAAACCATTGGTTGCTTTTATATTGAGTCGCCAGCTATGCGTGTGTTGCTGACAAAATTACGTTGTTCCGATTATTTAACCTTGGTAGCGGCCAGTTCTATTATTCGCCCGGGCGTGGCTAAATCGGGTATGATGCGCGCTTATATTGAGCGGTTTCACCAACCCGATAGCTTTGAATATTTACATCCGGTTATGGAAAAATTATTGAAAGAAACTTATGGTGTGATGGTTTATCAAGAAGATGTAATTAAGGTAGCGCATCATTTTGCTGGCTTAACTTTAGAGGAGTCGGACGTGTTGCGACGAGGTATGAGTGGCAAGTTTCGCTCGCCCGAAGAGATGGAAAAAATACGTGGCCGGTTTATGCAAAATTGTGTTGAAAGAGGCTATCCTGAAAAAATTTATACCGAAGTTTGGCGACAAATTGCCAGCTTTTCGGGTTACTCTTTTTCAAAAGCGCACTCGGCCAGTTATGCGGTAGAAAGTTATCAAAGTTTATATTTAAAAACCTATTATCCGTTAGAATTTATAACCGCCGTACTCAATAATTTTGGCGGCTTTTATCGCTCCGAATTTTACTTTCACGAAGCTCGCAGATTGGGTGCTGAAATTGAAGCGCCTTGTGTAAATAACAGTAATTATTTAAACCGCCTCATCAGCCCAAAAATATATGTAGGTTTTGTGCATGTTAAAGCATTGGAGCAAAAAGTGATTCATCAAATTTTAGAAGTGCGCAAGAATGATGGCGAATTTACCAGCTTCGAAAACTTTTTAGATCGTATAAAAATATCTTTTGAGCAACTCAACTTACTCATTCGTTTAAAGGCTTTTCGGTTTACCGGGCAAGCTAAAGCAGCCTTACTTTGGCGGGCTGTTATCCGCAATAAAAAAGCGAGTGACACTAAATATGGCCCTGCACAAACGCTGTTTAAAGCCGAGCGCAAAAATTTTGAACTGCCCGATTTTACCGAACATTTTATGGAAGATGCCTACGACCAAATTGAGTTGCTTAATATGCCTTTGTACAAACCGTTTGATTTAATTGATGAGGCACATAAAGCAGACTGTATAGGCAGCAGGCACTTTCCGCTACAATTGGGCAAAGTCATTTCCATTTTAGGCTATTTGGTTACCATAAAACCCACCCGCACTTCTAAAGGCGAACGTATGTATTTTGGTTGTTTTACCGATGCAGACAACTATTTTTTCGACACCGTTCACTTTCCGCCTTCGGCAAAACGATACCCTTTTAAAGGCAGTGGCGTTTATAAAATTACAGGTAAAGTGATGCAAGAGTTTGGCGTGTATTCGGTTGAAATGAGTACGATGGAAAAAGTACCTTACCACAGCTTAGATGCCTACGAGTTTAAAGGCGTAAAGCGACAAAGTTTTCCGCAAATAAAAACAATAACCTAATACAAGCTTTTCAAAGTTTTCTCATTAGTTATTACCGAAAATTTATCTCTTAACATATTCACCCAATTTTTCTCAATAAAGGCTTGATAGTCAGATGTTACATAACCTTTGGCTTCTAACAACGTTTTTTGTGCAGGTGGCATTATTTCTTTAATCCAAATCACAACATATCCATCTTCCCACTCCGATGGCCCATACGATCCTTTTGACCATTTTACTGTGTTAACGTATTTGTTTTGATTGCGGTTATAAGTTCCATTAATAACCTCAACATTATATTTATTCAATACCGCATCGTTTATTTTTTTCCGTTTGGCTAACTTTTGTATTTTTTTAGCCACTTTTATATTATTGGTTTTATAGATATCAGCTGCTACCCTTTCCTCCCACATATATTTTTGCCGATTATTGCTAAAGTAGTTTTTCAGGCCTTGCTCGTCATTCATCGATTTATTCCATACCTCTCTTTCTGTAATTTCAAAAAACAGCAAGCCATCATAATATTCTTGTAACTGCCATTTATAAGATGGGTATTTAACGGCTAAATTGGCTATTTCAATATCAGTACACACTTTATCTACAAAATTTTCGTACTTCTGTTTTACAACATTTTTTATTTTTTTAATTGAACCAATAACTGGGTATGCCTTAATGTACTTCAAAAATTCTTGTTGGCTAAAATTTTGATCATTAATTTTAAATAGGTTTTTATTAAAGTGTTGATAATCGGCCAAATCAAAACTATTTTTTAAAACTTTAACATCTAATTGATTTATCAGTTCATTTCGAGCGGTTAAATTTTCTTCAAAATTATTTTCTTTTTTAATTCTATCAATAAAACTTTTTTTAGGTAAATCTGATCTATTGTCTTTTTCTACTTTCCTCCTAATTTCACCTTGTTCCATTAGCAGCGTTCCTAAAGTATCTAAATGTAAGCGTTTTATAATATGCCAACCTAAGCTGGTTTTTAATGGTGCGGCAATCGCTTCATCAGTTTTTAAACCAAAAGCAGCATCTTCAAAAGCAGCAACCATTTTACCTGCTCCAAAAGCGGGCAATGCCCCGCCACGTCTATTGCTGCCATTATCTTGAGAAAAATCTGTTACTGCCTTTTCCCAAGGCATCGTTTTATTAATTATCAATTGGTAAATAGAGTCAACTTTATTTTTATTTAGCTGTTTTAATTCCTCTGGAGCATCATCGGGTGTTTTAATTAAAATATGGGCTACCGAAATTTCACCTTGCGACTTACGCTTATCTTTTAACCAAATTAAATGATAACCAAACTTTGTTTTTACTGGGTTGGATACTTCTTCAACTTTCAAATCATAAGCAGCACTTTCAAATGGGTATACGGTTTGAAAAGCTGACATATAGCCCAAGTTGCCTCTGTTTTCTTTTGCCGACGGGTCTTCAGAATAGCGGTATGCCATTTCTTCAAAATCTTTACCTTCTTCTTTTATTTTTTTTAAGATGAGTTTTATTTTTTTTAATGCTTTATCACTTTCTTCTTGCGTTGCGCCTGGTTCTACTTCTATTAACAGATGGCTTATATTTAGCTCTTCCTTCATTCTTTCGTAAGCTTCTTTAATTAAATTTTCAGATATATTTTTATCTGTTAAGTAAGATTCAATTAGCTGCTGCTTACTGTTTTCATATTCATTTTTAAACTTTGGTGTTTCTTGCATTTTTTCACTTTCAGCTGCCAAAACTTTTAGCTTTAAGTTTATATATAAATTCATGTACTCATCTATACTCGCTTTACGCTCAACTTCGTTTTGTGGTTGATTGGCTTTATTATACATAAACATAAACTCGTCGGCTGTTACTTTTTTATTTCCAATTGTAAATAAAATAGCATCGTTTTGTTGCGCAAATATTACGGTACTTAATAGTATTAAAAAACTAAATGCAATAGTTTGTTGAAATAACTTCATTTATAAAATTTGTTGGGCAAAAATAGTATTTTTAAATAATATTTTTAAACTATGAGATGGCATCATTTATTGTAGCCGTTTGTTTGTATAGCCATCTCTTAAATGGTAGCCTACCCGATTCATCAATTTTTTTCAGTAATTTATCAAATTTAAGTTTAAGTACCCGTTTGTTTTTGTAAGGAATATGCTGCTTAATTTTAAAGAGGCTCTCGGTAAATCTAAACAAATTGTAGTATCTGCGATATTTATCTTTATTAATCATTTTGTTACGCATTAAATACACTTTAAACGCACTTGTATGAGCTTCTAAGGCAATTATTTCATCTGTTTCAAAAAATACCCTTAATAGCATTGCACGGGCATTTAAATTATACATTAAGTTGTTATACTCAATGTTTACTAATAAATCGTGGGCTTTTTCATAATCATTAGTTTCGCAACAATAAACTGCTAAATTATAATTGTAGGCATTATCTTTTATGCTTTCGGGCAAGTAGGTTTTATATTCTTGTATAAAATTTTTAGCCCATTTATATTCTTTTAAACCTAAAGCAGTAGTAACTAAATTTTGATAACTTAAATGTGGCATTATTCCATTATTAATTAAAAACCCGTTAGCCAGCATTTCTTTTTGTATTTTAAATATATGAGAAAAAAATTGCGTTTTCCCTTGATTAATTTTTCGTGTAGCAAAGTTCATTAAGTTCACATAAATATCTGCTCCATCAGCTCTATCAAATAGTTCAATATGTTTTTCTACCAAATTACATAACTCAAAATAGTTATCTTCATCATTTGCAGCTACTAAAGATTTATATATTTTATGATAAATATTTAATGAAATCACATTTTTAAAATAAGCATCTTTTGTAACATATTGATCAATAGCCTCAATAAAAGGATATTGATATTTCATAGCTTCGTTTCTACCGGCAAACTTCCCCTCTCTATTAAGCATTTCGCAACTTTGATATAACTTTTCTATAATATATTGAATATCTAAGGCATCCACTTTTTGTTGTATTAAATGGGGCTTACTAAAATCTGATTGACTGATATACCATTCATCTAACAAATCAATCATTTTGTATTTTATATAATAATCTTCTGAATGTATAAAATTACTTGGTTTAGAAAGTATGTTTTCCACTTTTTGGATGGCCTTTCCAATTCGCTTATCCATCTTTTTAGCAATTAAAACGTTTAATAAATCTAAATGATTTGATAATTCGTTTTCATTCCTATGTTCGGTAATTAACATTTCTTCTAATAGGCTTAAGGTAGTAGAAAACAAACGGCGGAGCTGAACATAATTGAATGTATTATTAGAATAAACGTGCTTATATATTATCTCTTTATCAAAATTTTTGCTGTCGTAATTATCAAAATGTAAAAGAAAATATTTGATTAACATTTTCACGTGCGAATTGCTATTGTAATAGGGTGATTTAACAAAAAGCAAAAACCTTTCAATTTCTTTTTTACTTAACTTAAACAAGCATTGAATTAAAGATGATTTTACCATACCATATTTTTTGGGAATGACTCAAAAATAAATTTATATACTGATTTTGTAATTAGTTGATATAATTTGTTTAAAAGTATTGGTTTAGCCCCCATAATCTCTTTATCAATATTTTTTACAAAAAAAAATAAAAACCAAAAGCATAAATTACATCAAATTTCTTTCGCAAAGTAACAATTCAAAAGGCAAGTTGTTATTGAAAAAAATAAGAACCTATCTTACCATAATAATAAGATTAACATATTATAGTATAATTTTAAGATTGACTATACCTTGCCAGTAAATTAACTCGAATAATTCACCGGTTTACGTTATGAGAAGTGAAAAAGCCAGTAAATAAAGTGAACGCAGCATTTTTATGCTGTAGGGAATGCAGCCCTTTTTTAAAAAATGAAAATTGTGAGCATTGCTTTGTTTAGCCAAATTTTTGGCTGCGTAATAGAAAAGTAATGAATTATTTGAGTTAAATAATATGAAGGTTTTACCAACCTATTTTTTACATTTTTAGTCTATACTTAATATAAACTAATATAAAGCCACAAAATGAAAAAGAAATTCTTAAATTTAGTACAACATTCAAGTTTAATTCTATTAGCAACAATATTTCTACTTTTATTATCAACAGAGCGGAGTAATGCCCAATGCAGTATAAATTTTTTAAGCTACCAAAGCAATTATATTTCAGATGATTCTATATCTATCTGTTATAACTTTACTATTGAAAATAATGTTTCAAATGCTTATCAGGTATTATTTAACAACAAGTATATAAAAACAGCTAATTATGACAACCTTTTATCTGACAGATGCTTTGTAATAAGCAAAAATGACTTTAAAGTAAGCAATCAGTTGTTAGTGCAAGATATGGAGCGTTTAAGTTGTTCTGAATCAATAAATGTTAATATTGTTTTTGATACCTTCCAATCTGGTTCTGGCTGTTTTAAAAACTTTTTTGTAGAAAAAACAGATTGTGCTGACGATGGTAGTTTTTTTATAATGCTTAATTTTGACCCAAGTTATTACCCCAAAGAAGGCGCCTTCTCTATTTTTAGTAATAATAGGCAAATTGGAGAATTTAAATATGAGGAGTTGCCACTAACACTTGGCCCATATTTTGGCACCAAACAAATTGATTTTAATTTTAAAGATATTGAATATTTTTGCGGAGGCAACATACAAGTTTTTACAGGAGCTTGCTTTGTTTCTGAAGTAGCAAATGGCCCAAGTTCTAATCCAGGTTGCGGAATTTCTAACTTAAACGTTTCACAAATAGATTGTGCAAATGAAGAAAATAAAACTAGTGTAAGTTTAAATTTCAATTCAATTTTATCTGAAAGCGAAAATTTTTATTTATTTTATTATTACGATGATTTAAGTAGTGACAGTATACTTTATCAGTATACAGATTTGCCTATTGAAATTGATAATTTAGTTGGTGATGGTTTTACATCTTACGGTATTGCAGTGGCCGATGCGGTAAACACATTTTGCAAGTCGGAGTTTTTCATACCCGAACTAAGTTGTGTTTTACCAGGTAATACCAATGGTGATGAAAATAATACTGTAAACCATATAGATCTTTTAAAAATTGGTGAAGCCTATGAAGAAAATGGTCCTCTACGCTTAAATGCCACAGTAAACCCTACTGCACAAATTGCCGAAAGCTGGAATAGTTTTTTTAATAATGGTTGGAATTATAAACACGCCGATTGTAACGGAAATGGTATAATTGATAAAAAAGATGCTTTAATTATAAAGCAAAATTATAGCAAAAAGACTTTTAAAAATGAGAAACATAAATATTTAAATTTTAAAGAACAGGGTGTTCCAATTGGTGTTGAAATACCAGTTCAAAAAATTGACGCATATTCTGAAATTACAATGCCAATAGTTTTGGGTACTGAAAGTAATTTAGTTGAGGGTTTGTATGGTATTGCCTTTAGCTTAAATATTGATACGAGCTACATAGATCCAAAAAATATTAGGTTAGATGTTGCTGATGGTTGGTTAAATAATGATACTGACGAACTACTAAGCCTTTTTGAATTTAATGAATTTGATAGCCAGCTTAATGTAAGTATTACCAAAACCAATTGTAAAAGTACAGGTGGTTTTGGCAATATTGCCAACTTACGTATTGTAGTTATGATAGAAATTGAACCCGAAAAACGCACCAAAGATTTTGAAATTACTATTGAAAATGTGTTAATTTCTGATAAAAGTAGTGGCTATGAAAGTATAGTTAATAAAGGTTTACAACAAATTGAATCGAAAGCTGTGGTGGTAACAGATGTACCTACTTTCAGTTCTACCATTGATTTTCAAGTTTATCCTACACCAACAGATGGTACACTAAACATTAATACCAATTTACCAAATACCACTAGCATAGAAATTATTAACATAATTGGTGCTACCGTTTATACTAATAATTTTAAAAATTACACCAGTATAAATACAGCAACTTGGCCCAGCGGTGTTTATTATTTACATTTAAACAACGGAGAATTAATACAACAAAGGAAAATATTGGTGAAGTAAAATCATTTTATAGAATTAGGCATTTATATTCCTATTGTAATTTATCTGATAAAGAGGTTTTGTGTTCATCATTCTTAGGACTAA
>ENA-ORXR01000682-ORXR01000682.1-marine-metagenome-genome-assembly--contig:-NODE-682-length-42505-cov-17.644268_pt1 | contig 42505 bp, 36 predicted proteins | sample MGYA00237866_ERZ511479 | MGnify/ENA metagenome assembly ERZ511479
AGGACTTTAAAATTCTTGAAAACGATGTGGTCCGACATTTCGGGTTTGGACAAAAGAGACTTTTCGGAGTGCACTCAGTGTTTAATGATTAATTGCATCTAATGAGGTGGAGCAGAATTGCTGAAAATCAAGGACGGCTTTCCCCCTTTAAAGTATTGTAGCTATCTTTATACCAGTAAACACTAATGGATAAATCGGGGTGAACATTCCCACACCTGCATTGTTCTAACAAGAGATCACACAAAGAGTCTATGAGCATCAATCGATACTTCTCCCTAGTCAAATTCAGTCATACGATTTTCGCATTGCCGTTTGCGTTGATTGGTTTCTTTTTAGGAATCACGCAATTAGGACAGCCTTTTAGTTGGAAATTGCTAGGCTTGATGCTATTGTGTATGGTGTTTGCGCGCAGTGCCGCAATGGCCTTCAATCGTTATATAGACAGAGATATTGATGGGAAAAACCCTAGGACAGCCACACGCGAAATCCCTGCTGGAGCTATCAGTCCTAGTAGCGCACTATACTTTGTAATTGCAAATTCACTTGGATTTGTGTTAGCTGCTTGGTTCATCAATCCCATGTGCTTCTATCTATCGCCAGTGGCGTTGTTTGTGATTTTGTTTTATAGCTACACCAAGCGATTTACATGGGCGTGTCACTTCGTTCTAGGACTTGGATTAGCCCTAGCACCCATTGGCGCTTATCTTGCGGCTGGAGGATCGTTTGATATGGTTCCCTTGCTATATTCTGGTGCAGTATTGTGTTGGGTTTCTGGATTTGACATCATCTACGCCCTGCAAGATGAGGAATTTGACAAGTCGTTGGCCTTACAGTCCATTCCAGTTCGTTTGGGTACAGCAGGCGCATTGCGCTTATCTAGTGTATTACACATATTGTGTGCGATATTTATTGTAGCTGCTGCAGTTTTTGCGCAGTCCCAGGTTACTGATTTTGGCTGGTTATTGCGGTTGGGGACTGCGATTTTCGTAGGATTGCTAGCCTATCAGCATACCGTCGTCAAGGCTTCTGATCTCTCTCGTGTCAATCTCGCTTTTTTTACTACAAATGGAATGGCGAGTGTACTGTTAAGCCTGTTTTTTTTAGTAGATTTATTGATAGTTTAATAATAATGATTAATGTTTAATTATTGACGTAAAGGGTTGATAATAATGTTTAATTATTGACGTAAGGGAATGATAATAATGATTAATGAATCAACAACCTTTAAATAAATCTGAAGATGCTCCGTTTTTGATTCCACATAACTTTGAGCAACTGGTGTCGGACTATCCGGAATTAGTACCTTTTCTGGTTCAAAACAAGCATGATAAACTCAGCATTGACTTCTACAATCCCAAGGCGGTTAAAGTGTTTAATCAGGTGTTGCTGAAAGCGTATTATGGTATTGCGTATTGGGATTTTCCGGATGGGTCGCTCTGTCCTCCTGTGCCTGGGCGTGCTGATTATCTGTATGCTGTAAAGCAATTACTGGAAGAGACAAGGCCTACTACAGTGGCAACTCCTATCCATGTTCTAGATGTTGGTGTAGGTGCTAATTGCATTTATCCTTTAATCGGACATCAGGCATATGGTTGGCAGTTTACTGGGTCGGATATAAGTCTACAGGCGATACAGTCTGCACAAAACATAGTGACACAGAATGGATTAGAGGATGCAATCAAAATCAGGCATCAGTATCGTTCGGAACAGATATTCTCTGGGATTAATGGAGGGGCAGCGTATTTCGATGTTACCATATGCAATCCACCGTTTTATGCTTCAGAGGAGGAGGCGATCGCTGCTACGAGAAGACGGTTGAAACATAGGAAGGCTGAAGTCTCTATTTCTGGTTTTTCTGGTAGCTCAAATGAATTGTGGTGTCGGGGGGGCGAATTGCAGTTTATCTCAACAATGATTGAAGAAAGCGTAGTGTTTGCTGATCACTGTGGCTGGTTTACAGTGTTGGTGTCCAAGGGAGGGAACTTAGATCAGCTCCTTCGATTGTTAGATGCTAAGGCCGCAATTAGAAAGGTGATTCCATTAGAAAGAGGAAATAAAGTGAGACGCGTAATCGCTTGGCGATTTCCTAAAGACATCGTTCTTAAATCTTCCTTTATTCAAAAATAGTTTGTTCTTGAATCGTGATCTTTTCTTACTTCTTTATGAGTTACAATTTCGCAGAACAATAAGGGCTGACATACTTTGACCACGATGTGGTCATGCAGCATACATATACTTTATTGCTGTCAAAATATGCTGTTGCTGTTAGTAATCAACACACAACAATTGATTATAGAGTATGGGGCGGTGACCACATCGTGGTCAAAGTACGCTGTGCTGTTAGCAACAGCGACAAGTATGAAAATCGACCCTGTTATGGGTCGCAGTACGTTTATACTTTAAACACCATTTAAAAAGAAAAGACATAAGCATCCGTTATTATAATGATTAATGTTTAATTGTTGACGTTAAGGAGTTATAACAATGATTAATGTTTAGTGATTAATGTTTAATTCTAAATCTTGAAAACGATGAGTTTGGGCAAAAGAGACTTTTCGGAGTGGGCTCACCATTAATCATTAATTTTCGTGGCTTAGTTTTTGAATAATAAACAATATCCAGATGAAACCAATTATACATTGATTTAGAATTAGTAAATAATTGGCGAAAGATTTATCTTTAGAGACCAATAAAATTAATTGATGAATCAAATTATTGAACGAATCATAAATAGTTTTGATGCCGATACGGTGATCCCTAGGAATCAGGAATCTCCTCATCAAATCTGTCTGTTGAATACGACTAACATTTTTGGAAGATCTCAACCAGTTGTTGTAGAAATTCAAGCAAGTCGTTTTGATGATAATTTGAAAGTCCTGTCTTTGAAAACGCCGTTGGGAAATTCCGATGTAGCCAATAATTTAATTCAATACTATTCTTTATTTGAATTCCCATACGAGGAAGAATTTTTAATGGTCAAGATGTGTCTCGATCAGGAACAGGAAGGAGATTTTCATGTTTATATGCAAGTGCAACTCCCTGTATTTACAACAGAAAAAGGGATAGAATTATTGAGTCGATATGAACTCAATGAAGCAGTGAAAGACTTAACAGAATGTGCAGATTTAATTGAACGATACGCTACCAGTGATCAGGATTTGACCCTTGAGACCAACACAAATGAGCGTATTGATTTGAAGTCTAAACCCCTCAGAGAATACAATTTTCAAGATACATTGAATAAGCGGTGGCAAGTTGCTTTCAACAAGAAATATGTCTATCTCAATAAAGAAAGTAAAGAAGTTAAGAGGAATCCAATTGCATTGTGGAAACTCAATCATGAAAATCAATTCGTGAAATATTATTCCTTTCATGGAAACCTAATTATGTCCTTGACCTTTTTTTCAAAAGATCTTCAACTTAAAGAACAAAATGCATTAGAATTCCACTTTGATGCAGTTTGTAACAATAAAGAATCTGAAATTAATCTCCAAACCCAATAAGAACGTGTTAACATGAACAAATTCCTATCATTCTTAGCCTTCGTTATATTGTTTAGCCTTTTTTCGAGTGATATATCAGCTCAGTTTGGAGAGGGTTGGGAATACAAAAAAGAAACTGAAGGTGTGAAAGTTTGGATTCGGACACCAAAAAATTCTTCTTTTAAAGAGGTATTAGTCAAAACGTCCTATAATGCATCAATGTCTACACTTGTTGCAGTAGGTATGGATATAAGTTCCTACAATAAATGGGTGTATGCTAGCAAGGAGGCTAAACTCCTCGAAAAAATTTCGGAGCAAGAAGTAATCTACTATTCGGAGTCAGAAGTTCCGTGGCCTTTTGAAAATCGAGACATTATATTACGATCTACCGTAAAGCAAGATCCAGATACCAAAATTGTCAATATCTACTCGGACAGGGTTACCGATTATATGCCGAAAAAAGACGGAATAGTCAGAGTTCCTGATTTTGTTGCACAGTGGGTGTTGACACCTCAGGAAGATGGCTCTATAGAAGCAACCTATTATATTAAAACTGATCCAGGAGGTGTTGTACCTGCCTGGCTAATGAATGTTTTTGTCGATAAGGGACCAGTGGAAAGTTTTGGTGGACTAAGAAAGTTGTCTAAGCAAGAACCCTACAAGTCATTGAATTTAGACTATATTATTGATTAATGAACTCACTTAAATCCATTGTGGTTTTTGTTTTATCAGTTGTGATCCTGCCATCCTTATCGGCTCAATTTGGAGATGGATGGAAATTTCTAAAGGAAAAAGATGACATTAAAGTTTGGACTAAAGCTATACAAGATTCAAATTTAGATCAAGTTCTAGTCAAAACTAATTTTGAGGCGACCCTTTCTACTCTGGTGTCCATCGGGCGTGATATTCTCGCATTTCCTGAATGGGTTTATAAAAATAAAGATGTGAGTATCCTGGAGCAATCTGAACAATCTATTGTGTATCATTCTACAAGCGACTTGCCCTGGCCAATGGAAGACAGAGATGCAGTCATTAAGTATGAAGTTAGACAGGATTCCACCACAAAAATAGTGTACATAGAGTCAAAGGCTTTAAAAAATCACCCCTACAAAAAAGAAGGCGTTGTCCGAGCAAAGGAATATCAAGCAAGTTGGGTACTCACTCCAATAGGAAATGGACAGGTAGAGGTTGCGCTTCGTGTAATCGCTGACCCAGGTGGCTCTATCCCAGATTGGGTGTCTAATCTGATCATAGAAAAGGGGCCAATCGAAACCTTCCTGGGCATAAGACGCTTGTCTAAGGAAGAACCCTATAAATCCGCCACCCTTAACTTTATCGTCAATCAATGAATCTCCCTGTAGAATTAATGCGAGCTCGTACCAAAGAACACCGGGATATGATTGCTGATTATGTGGGGCAAGATCCCAAGCGTTTTGAAGCAATACTAGATATAATGCTGAACAGCACCGAACCAAAACTAAGAGAGTATGCCGCTTGGCCCGTAAGCCATATTGGTTACAATCATCCTGAAATAGCCTTCGAGCATTGTGCTACATTGATTGAAGTATTACATAAAAAAGATCACCCTGCTATCCATCGGTGTGCCCTCAGAGTATTACAGAAAATCGACATTCCAGAAGACTTACAAGGCAAAGCCTTCGATATATGCTTTGAGCTGTTATGCGATATGAAACGCCCAATCGCACTAAGAGTCTTTTCAATGACCGTCCTAGACAATATCGCTAAAGGAACCCCTGAACTATTGGAAGAGCTGAAAACTGTAATCCGTGACCTGTACGAGCATGGTTCAAAAGGTTTCAAATCTCGTGCCCGAAAAATTCTTAAATAGTGTTTAGTGATTAGTGTTTAGTGTTTAATTATTTTGACGCAAAAATCCTTAAATAGTGTTTAGTGATTAGTGTTTAGTGTTTAATTATTTTGACGCAAAAATCCTTAAATAGTGTTTAGTAGAAGTATCCATTCTCCATTTAAATCATTAATAATTAATCATTACCTTGTGCGTTCCCTACGTAAATAATTAACCACTAACCACTAACCACTAATCACTATTTTTATTTTGTATAAAATTAAACTTGAAAAAGAGGGACCAGATATTTTAAAACTTCATTTATTGGAGAATAATGTTCCGTTGTCCTACAAGAAAACACTTGAATTGTGGGCAGGTGATGAGACATTCCGCCAGTTCTGGGTCGATCAAATGCAAGCCATTCCATTTACTGGTTACTTGTGGGAAACACCTCCAATCAGTAATACACTTGTCAGTCAACCCTTTGAATGCGTATTTATTGAGCGATCAGTGTTTGAGAAACTCAAGCCCAATACACGCGCCTATCGCAACTATTTTACAACCGAACCAGTAGTCGATTTTCCGAATTTAGGGAAGAATGCCACGCTTATCGTTCCTTGTCCGATTGCAGCAGACACCGCTTACACGCATTTAGGACGATTTAGTGGTCAAGCGCCAACAGATCAACAGTTAGCACTGTGGAAGCGCGTAGGAGTGCTTGGGTTGGCACAACTGTCCGACAAAAAACTGTGGATCAGTACCCACGGATTAGGTGTCTTTTGGTTGCATATTCGGTTGGATACTTATCCGAAATACTATCACTATAAAAACTATTCCGTTGAACGTTGATAAAACAAACTTGAGGGATGTCTGAACTGAAGTCCCAAGTAGATTCCCATCGTCTTGAAGCCCTTGATTTGGCGAAAGGTGTAATCATGATTGTGATGGCGATTGACCATGCTTCTGCCTTGATCGCAAAAGTTCATTTTTCAGAGTTTTGGGGAATTGGCTTACCGGATTATAATAACAACCTATTACACTTCTTTACGCGCTACATCACTCACATCTGTGCGCCAGGGTTCTTCCTGTTTATGGGCGTAGGAATGGTTTGGTTTCGACAAAAACGCTTGGCTAAAGGTTGGTCGGAAAATCAGATTTCTGGCTACTTCCTGAAGCGCGGGGTTGTGATTTTACTAATCCACCAGTTTGTCGAATTACCCTTGTGGGGCATTGGCTTGCTAAGCAATCAACTTGACATCTCTGGTCCTGCTGCTCCAGGCATCGTTGCTCCTTATCAGTATCTGTTTTTAGGCGTTCTATTTTCCCTCGCCTTATCAATGATTATCTGGGGGCTGATTATCCGAATTCGTACTAGTGCCATCTTGGTTATTAGTGTGGCGGCAGCACTGTTGACACAGTACCTAGTGCCTAATGCCTTGCAGTCTAGTGCTGAGATTGCTTCATGGCAAGCGATTTTCTATTTACCTGGCAGGCACCATTTTGGCTATGTATTTTATCCGATTCTTCCCTGGATGTTTATGTCTGGTATGGGGTTAGTTATTGGTCGGCTGTTATACAAAAAAGGGGTTGCCGCTATGCCTCAGTTGTTGGGTTGGGGGATCGCAGTACTGGTTGCTTTCCTAGGAATCAAGCTATTCAATAGCTTTGGTAATCTGACAGTCGTTTCTACTGAAGGAATCATTCCTTTTTTAAGAACGACTAAGTATCCACCAAGCCTTACATTCTTGTTGTTCGGACTAGGTACGAATCTATTGTTACTGTTCGCTTTTAGCAAGATTCACTTACCTGCAGCTATCTCAAGAGTTATCTCAGTTTTTGGAAAGACAGCGATGTTTTTCTACCTAGCACATTTACTTGTTTATGGGATTTTGTCACATCTATTCCCACTAGGATTGCACGTTGGTCTTATGTACCTGTTTTGGCTCTTGGGCCTTGCTATTCTCTATCCTATCTGCACTTGGTACATTGGTTTTAAACGTAGGAAAGGGCCAACATCTTTATGGCGATTTATCTAGTATTGCTATTTTGGGCGCGTTTTCCGGCTGTCCACTTGTATTCTGCTCCTACCAGTCAGCAATAACATAGTCGCTGCTAGTCTTCGTTCCTCAGCCGTCTCAGCTCCTTGTTTTGCAAAGACTGCCACTTCGTTTCATATCATTTCCATCCAGTGCGCGGTGCCTCGCATATTTATAAGTATTAATGAAGATAGACTATCCGTTCCAAGGCCATCATTCCCAACCACCTATTCCGGAAAACCAGCCATCATCAATTCTAAGATCTGAAAAACAGCTGGACAGTATTGCGCGTTGACTGCATGTAGTTTCAAGTGTTTGCTAAATTCGTTTTGATCGGTATGCGGGTATTGCCTGCACGCCTTAGGACGCACATCGTAGATCTGACAAGTGTTGTCAGATTCTAGAAACGGGCAGGGCGTGGCGTTCATCACCTGGTCTCCGTCTTCGTCTTGTGTAATATACTGCTTGGTAAATTCAGAAGGTTTGACTCTTAAGTGTTTAGCAATTCGCGTGATATCTGTTTGGTTGACTAGAGGCGGAATACTTGTACAACAATTAGCACAATCCAAACAATCTATTTTTTTAAAGACTTGTTCATGGAGCTGATCCCCCCAAGCGTCAAGCTGCTTGGTCCGATGTTTTTTCAACCGATTAATCAACTTCTTATGCAATTTATGTTGCTTAGCCCTTCGATTCTCCCAGTCCTTCATATTAGTGATTAATGTTTAGTGTTTAGTGTTTAATTATTAATGGCCAACTAATCGGCACTTATTTTTAGTGTTCAGTGTTCACTAATCACTATTTATTGCGTCAAATAATTAATAACCATTGATCATTATTTATTTTACGTCAATAATTAAACATTAATAATTAAACATTAATCATTACCATGTATAGTATTCTTTTCCTTTTTGATCAACATAAAACCAAAAATCTTCTGATAGCCAAACTTTGGCGACGCCACCTTTAAAGGGTTCCGTCTTCAAGTATTTAGTTTCGGTGATGGATGCTCCCTGGTCATTAATAAAGCCAAATCGATCTTTGTATTCAACTCTAAGAAATCCGGTTTGATGAGCATTTGAAGAAGCCAGTTGAATGTCATCACAATTGCCAACCCGACGAATGATATCTCCATTAAACTTCATAAGATACCACTTGTCATTTTTTTTGCCCCAAGCGAGTTGGAAGTAATTTTCCTCAAGTAGATCCCAGACCAAATATGCAGGATTTACATCCCGAAATCCAGCCTCGTTAAAGTACAAGTGTTCGGTAATCAACACAGCACATTTATCACCACGACGCATGACTCTAAAGAACTTAGGAGGCAAGGCGGTGGTGTCATAAGGCATGTTGCAATCTACTTTGTTGAGGTCCGCATCTAGACACCGCGATTTTCCCTTTCTTAACAATTTGGCAATAGGGCGATATTCGTAGTTGGTAACGGCCTCATATTTGAAAGGTTGTAACAAATTGCCAGACACATCGATCATGCCATATTTCCCATTTTTTTTAACAAAGGTGTAGGGCTGAAAGAATACCATCGCTTCTTCATATTGCGGCTCGATAATCAGCTTGCCGGTACTATCTGCGTAGCCCCATAAGTCACCTTTTCGGAATGGGATGGGGTATTTCTCAAAAGTAACGGGCAATTGAGCGCCCACACTTTCTGTGAATAACAGTAAAGCTGCAGAACAAATTAGTAGGGTAGCGACTAATTTATTTAACGTTTGTAACCTTATCTTCATAATCTCATTCATTCAACCGTTTCAAATTGGTGTTCCCAACTGCCAATCATGGTTGGTTCTGTGGTGTTTTTTTCTAAATACTCAAGAAAGGATGCTCTTGGAATTGCTTCAGCACCTAAGCTTTTCAAATGATCCGTCTCTTGTTGACAATCTATTAACCAAAAGCCATGCCGATGCAGATTGATCGTTAAATGAGCCAACGCTACTTTAGACGCATTACTTGCTTTGTGGAACATAGATTCCCCAAAAAAACATTTGCCTATTGACACACCATACAATCCACCAACAAGCTGATCGTCTTTCCAAACCTCAACGGAATGGGCGTATCCTGCTCGGTGCAAATCTGTATACGCCTGCATCATATCTTCTGTGATCCAAGTTCCTTCTTGCTGTTTTCCGCGCTTGATTTGCTGGCAATTCTTAACAACCGTCGCAAACACTGTGTCGTAAGTGATTTTAAAGCCACTATTACGCATCACTTGTCTGGTTGATTTTGTCAATCTTATTTTTTCAGGAAACAACACAAACCTCGGATCTGGCGACCACCAGATTATAGGATCGCCCTCACTGTACCACGGAAAAATTCCGTTTTGGTAAGCGATGACAAGACGATCAACACTTAAGTCACCGCCAATAGCAAGGATTCCATCTTCATTAGAAAGCGATGGATGCGGAAAATCTAACGATTCATTCAATAGGTAAATCGGCATAAGTGCCAAGTTAATAAATCCTACTCAAGTTCATAATAAAAAAAGCATCCTGATTGGTTAGCAGGATGCAATTTAATTTGTAATAGTTTCTAAATCTTATATGAAATATAAAATGAGTTTAGACTTCTGCTAGTTCGTAAGTAGCGTTAATACCACGGTCAGTTAATCCTTCTTTCATTGGACGGATTGTTTTCAGTGCGCCAGTTTTTACTGTTGCCTTCCCATTAAAATGAATAATCAGGGAACATTGTTCTGCTTGTTGAGAGGTATGACCACATATTTCTATCATGGATTTTATTACCCAATCAAAAGTATTGACATCGTCATTCCAAACAATCAGGCGGTAGGGACTACCTGTATCGGTTAATTCCTCTACTAATACATCTTCCTGTTCGATGATATCTGTGTTGAAAAGCATAGTTAAATTAATTTCGATGTTTACAGTAAATTACGAGATCTGGAAAGAAAAAATCTTTCAGACACCTAAAGTTAACTAATTTAATGCAGATAAAGTTTCCAAAATAGCAGAAAAATTTGGTAAATCTCCAGCACTTTCTAAAATTTCAGCATATTTTATTGTTCCTTCACTATCAATTACAAAGGCAGAACGCTTAGCTACATGCTTCATTCCCAGTACAAAGTCTTCATACAATGCACCATAAGAAGTAGCAGCTGTCTTGTTGAAATCACTTAGTAATTCGAAGTTTAAATTTTGTTCTGCTTTAAATTTTTCTAAAACAAATAAACTATCTACCGATAAGGCAAGTACGTCACTATTGAGGTTATTATATTTTGCAATATCATCTCTCATTGTGCACAATTCTGTAGTACACACTCCTGTAAACGCAAGTGGAAAGAATAACAATACCACATTTTTACCTTTATAACTACTGAGCGAAACTTCATTCTTTTCTGTATTGAATAATTTGAAATCAGGTGCTTTATCTCCAACTTTTACTGACATAATTATGTTCTTTTTTGTGAGTTGCAAAGATAATAAATTTAACGAATTGAGCTATATGATCACTTTCCACAGGTTTTTTCAACCAAGATCTATCATTAGCAGTATATTTTTAATATCTCGCATGAAATTTGATGGTAATCAACTGCATGAAAAATCTAATTGTTACAAGTACTTTCTTCTTAACTTTTTTACTATTGTTAAATAGCTGTGAAACAGTGGAAGGATGTCTCAATCCTAATTCAACAAACTATAGCCCAGGAGCAGATAATGATTGCTGTTGTGAATCGCCAGAATTGAATGTTAGAATCTTTCCGATGAGTGATACAAGCAGCTTCGATTTTGATTTGCCACGACTCGATGCAGGAGGAAATGAATACTTTATTCAGGATTTTAAATTTTTTATTTCAAAAATTTCACTAGGAGAAAATAGTGGTAATTTATTGAGTATCAGTGATACTACAACATTCGAGTTGAAAGACAATACAAAAATAGATACTGCTGACTGTTACATTTTGCTTGATGAAAGCGTTTATGAATATACAGCAGGTACTTTTAACTACCTCACTTCTTTTGAAACCCTCGAATTAGAGCTTGGTTTAAATGAGCTAGCTCAACAAATCGTCCGAGATTCATTAGAAGATGGTCATCCGTTAAAAAGTGATGAAATGTACAAGGTAAGTGTAGACAGTTTATTTTCTTTAAGAACTATAATTAGTATAACTGGTCAACAATTTCCCGTAGAGTTTAGTGCTTATGAATTGCAAAAAGCAATAATACCTTACACTGTCACTCCAGAAATTGCATTTGATACCTGGCTAGAATTAAATATTGATTTTGGCATTTTGTTTCAAAACATTAATTTTTTATTGGATAATAACAACACTGTTGCTAATAAAATTGTTACAAATTTGCCACAAGCAATTAAACAACGTTAACTTATTAATAACCTGTACATGAAAAAACTAATTTTTGTATTAATCACCTGCGCTACTTTCTTAGGTTGCAAAGACAAAGAGACAACACTCACCCTTAATTTCAAAGCGGTGTACGACGGAGATCCAGTGTTACTTGATGAAGTAACCAACTACAATTATTATGATGGGTCATCAGTTAAAATCACTGGCCTACGTTTCTACCTTAGTCATGTAAAATTGTACGCTGGAGAAGAGGTTTTACAGATTGTTGATATCGCTGATATTGACTTTACCAATAGCAACAAAACCAGCGCCGGTGCCAACGAAGGACAGTCCATAGTCATAGACGATCCGGTTCCCGGCTCCTACGACAAAATAGAATTTAGTATTGGTGTCCCTGCTACTGAGAACGCCAAAGCAACAGCAGATTTTGGTTATGACCATCCACTAGGCCCTGGCAATCAATCACAATATTGGGATTCGTGGGACAGTTATATCTTTGCAAAAATTGAAGGAAGACAAGATGCTGATGGTGATGGTAGTTTCGATGCTTTTACTTATCACACTGGTATTGATCAAATGTATAGAACAAAATCGATTAGCTCGACTATTGCAGTAACTGAAGGGGAAGAAAATACGATTTCTATGGAGATTGATGCTAAGAAAATTTTTTCGAATGGAACAACAACTGTTGACATTGTTGGCGAACCAGTGATTCATACATTGCCTTCGAATCCCGCTTCTATGACATTCTCTGAAATGATTTCTGATAATTTAATTAATTCAATTTCAATTAGGTAAACTATGAATAGGATTTTCTTTAGAAAATTTGCCCTGCTACTATCCATTTGTAGTCTTCTGATGACCTTCGGTTGTCAACATGATCCTCCTGAGCCTCCGAGTGTCAGCAATTGTATTTCTGCTACTGGAGACTTGACGGCAATAGCCTACAATCCAACACCTGCTACACTTGCGATCCCATCTACTTTTCCACCAATGGTTCCTGCACCTGATAACCCGCTAACAGTAGAAGGGATTCAGCTAGGACGAAAGTTGTTTTATGATCCAATTCTTTCGGTAGATAGTACAATGAGCTGCTTTAGTTGTCACATGCAAACAGGTAACTTTACAGATAACCTTGATGTAAGTGAAGGCGTAGATCAAATAGCAGGTAGCCGCAGCGCCATGCCTTTGTTAAATTTAGCGTTCAATCATAATGGGTTTTTCTGGGATGGTAGATCCAATACACTCGAAGAGCAATCAGAAATACCAGTAGAAGACGAAATCGAACTCCACAATACTTGGGACGAAGTGATTTGTCGATTGACGGTACACGACGATTACCCTACTTATTTTAGAGAGGCGTTTGGAATCGAAGATAAAGCAGAAATTACAAAAGAAATGGCTGCTAAGGCCATCGCTCAATTCGAACGATCAATCATTTCAGGCAATTCAAAATACGACAGATTTCTTAGGAATGAACTGTTTTTGGATGACGATGAGCTTGCTGGACACGATATGTACTTCGATTTAGCACCCAATAAAATTAGATTTCCAGACGTAGAATGTGGTCACTGTCATGGTGGGCCCCTTTTAACAACTAATGAATTTTTAAACAACGGAATCCAAGAAGCTGCAACACTCCAAGATTTTAATGATTTGGGGCTAGGTGGCATAACTGAAATTCCAGCAGATAATGGTAAATTTAGAGTGCCGACGTTACGAAATATAGAACACTCGGCACCATATATGCATGGTGGTCAGTTTGAAACACTTAAAGAAGTGATCGACCACTATAGCTCAGGCGGTAAATCAAGTCCCAACAAGGATGTACTGATTTATCAAATAAATTTGGACTCAATTCAGAAGACGGAAATTCTGGCTTTTTTGAAAACGTTTACAGATACTACGTTTTTAAATAACCAAGAATTTTCTAATCCTTTCTGAGTCATAATACACTCTACTAATAAGTGCCGGATTCATGAACGTCCGGCACTTTTTTTATGCCAAATTCCTGATTTCTTAGGACTAAATCTTTCTAGTAAGCCGCGATTATGGATGTTTCAAGCTTAAGGAGCGATCCGTAGGAGTCAAGGTCTCAAAAAGTAAATGATAAAGAACGTCTAACATTGAGATCTATTTTGGAAGTCTTGAGAAAATGCCATTATTCGAAGACCAAAGTATTTTGTCTTTTCCAATTAACGTCAAGGTTAAGGTTGAATATTTGATTCAATCAGATTGGACTTTATAAGTGATCATTTGTAAAGGCTTACCCATTCACATTCGAGCCAATTGCATAATAATTCCGATCAATCGTAATCTTGGCATCAGGAGCTATGTTTTCCAACTCCTGCCAGCGTTTGCGAGGCGAAAGGAGCATCCCATTGCCGTTTACGTAAATCTTCAAGGGCATATCGAAGTTGTCAACGCACTGTGTCCAGCGATAACGGAGTTTTCCGTCCACCAACCGATATTCGAACACAGGAATCTGAGTAGTGCGTAAGTACTGCGTAAACACAGGCTCTAACTCAATGCCTACTCGACGACTGAGATAATCCTCAATCTGTTGTGTGTTGACTTGCTGATGGTAAAACCGTTTGTTGATGCCCCGCAGAATGTCCCGCCACTTTTCATCATCATTGAGGATTTGGCGTATTGTGTGGAGCATATTGGCCGCCTTGTAGTACATGTCACTAGAACCACTAGCATTTACGTTGTAGGGAGCGATGATCGGCTTATCATTTTGCACATAATCTCTAGTACCGATTACGTAATCTGCACCTTTCTTCTTATCCCAGTGATATTCCACAAAAAGGTTTTCTGAATAGGCGGTAAATCCCTCGTGAATCCACATGTCTGCAATGTCGATATTGGTGATGCTGTTGGCAAACCACTCATGACCGGTTTCATGAACAATAATAAAGTCAAACAAAAAACCAATACCTGTATTACTGAGATCGCGTCCACCGTATCCATTCTCAAAACCATTACCATACGTCACTGAGCTTTGATGCTCCATGCCAAGGTAGGGTACTTCTACCAACTTATAGCCGTCTTCATAAAAAGGATAGGGGCCAAACCAATGCTCGAAAGCTGCTAGGGTGCGTGGCACTTCTCTAAAGTGTTTTTTTGCTATTTTCTCATTGCCTTTGTAGACGTAGTAGGAAACATCGAGTGGACCGTTTTCGCCTTGATAGACTTCAGACCAAGTTGCATACCGTCCAATATTCATATTAACACCGTAGTTGTTGATAGGATTTTTTACTTCCCAGTGATAAGTCGTTTTACTTCCTTTTTCTTCTATATTGATAAGGCGACCGTTGGACACACTCATCAGTTTTCTCGGTGCTGTTATGCTAATTTTCATCCCGTCATCTGGTTCGTCGTACATATGGTCTTTGCACGGCCACCAAGTACTGGCGCCTTCGCCCTGACAGGTTGTTGTAATGATGTCATATCCTTTTTTATCCTTTGCCCAAGTGAGTGCCGCAGACCAAGGCGGCCGTTCACTTACCATTGGTTTGCCTTCATAGTGCACAGTTAGACTGGCTACCATCCCGGGTGTTTGTCTGATTTTGGTGTTGATATAAAACACATTTCCATCTCTTGTAAATTCAAGCGATTCTCCTTGCTGCTCTGCTTTTGTGATCTTCAGCGGTTCTTGTAGGTCAATTTGCATGACTTTATTCTCCTCCAGTACTTTGTACATGATGGTGTTTTTACCACGTAGAAAACTATCTTTCGGAATGACAGTGACATTGAGGTTGTAATGCTGCAAATCCCACCAGGCGCGTTCAGGTGTAATTGTACCGCGTAGTGTGTCTTGTAGTGTAAAATGTTGATGCGAGTGATCGTGTTGTCCTTGTAAACAAAGTGAGGACAATACAAAAACCGTGATAATTACAAAGCGTGCCATGATTTATTTCAATTGAATGACCAAAATAGACAAATCAGTTGAAAGTTGAAAATGGAAACAAGTATTATTTGGGGCGGCCCCTTCCATACCTGCCTTCCTTAGGTCAGCAGGAAAGCTCACAGGTCTGCTTGGTACTTTGTTTCAAACAATTCATGAATTGTGCTCTCACTACGCACACCTCCTTGCAATTGCAGTAGCTCAGCCGCATCATAATGATCTTTGGGTAATAAACGTACTGCGACCCATAACAGGGTCGATTTTCATACTTGTTGTTTTTGCTAACAGCACAAGCAAATCAAGGCTAGGCCTGCCTGCTGCACAACGAAAGGCCGACCCTGTTATGGGTCGCAGTAGCTTTAAATCTCAATACTATTACTTTATTTCAACTATTCACAAAAGCAAAAGCTCATAGCCAAAAGCCTAGGACGCATTCCTGTTGGTATTGGATTGGACTAGTGGTGGGAGGTGTTGTTTGAACACCGCAGCGGGTGGCAGCGAAGCAGCGAAGCGTTGTGTATTGGGCGGGGAGAGTGCCGGACGACACGGCCTGCCTGCTGCGCTTCCGAAGCGCAGTAGGTAGGCAGGCCCCAAAATATTTTTAGTTAACACTAGAAGAACTCGAAAATTCCACCAATAAATTCTCCAATTCCTTCCACCATACCTCCAAAAATATCACCGATATCTAACCAGGAAGCATCAATGTCAAAATCAGGAAGGCTGAACCAATCGAACAAGGAGTCGCCTGATATTTCTGCTAACACCTCGGTTTTAACGCCCACATAATCAATCGTGTCTCCGACCTCCATATGATAAGCGTCAAAATCAGAATGTGAACTGTAAAATGCCATAGCGAAGCATTCCAAGGCAATGTCAACTACAGCCTCCTCTGCCACGATATAGCTGACTTCTGCAAATGTGGAGTCTTCTGAAGCTTTTTTTACCTCTTCAGGTTTGTAGTACTTCTTTTTTCCGTGATTCCGAACCAGAATTTCACCGATTTCTCGGATGTATTCCTTTTTATTGATAGAAGATTGTGCGTACTGTTTATTCATTTTAGCGTTGTTGTTTGCTTAAATGTTAAGGAATTGCATATGAATTACAATTTGAATAGACGATTGCTTGGAATTATTCGATGAAAGCCAGCTCTACAGCTGTATGATTCGTGGTATTTATCTGAAGGCATTGACAAATGAGGTTCCGTTAAAGTGCATCACACTTCCATTACCGCACCCAAACCACAAAACTTGCTTAGAATCTTTGTAGATAGTAGCGATAAAGTCGCTTGTCAGGCCATTTTTGGTAGTGTAGTTGGTCAATTCGCTACCATCATAATGCCAGACACCAGAATCCGCAGTACCGAACCATAGATCCCCGTTTTTATCCTGGTTGATTCCCCAAACTCTGGCAAGTGTTCCCGGACGACCGGGATATCCTTTTCTAAAGTCATCGTTCGTCAAGCCTTTATCGATGGTGAGGTTGTGCAGTATGTTCCCATCAAAACGATACACACCGGAACCGTTGGTGCCGATCCAAATTTGCCCGTCAGCATCCTCAAATACACAGCGAACCGCCGAAAGATTCATCAAGGAATCCGTAATTTGTTGAAATTCCTTGCCATTGAAGTGTAGAACACCACTACTAACGGTGCCAAACCAAGGCAATCCTTTGCTGTCTTCATGCACATAATACACACCAAGCGGATGAAACGATTGTTGGTTCAATACCGAATCAACGATGTTGATCGGAAAATCCAGATAAGTGATTGCTGTCCCGTCATATCGGAATACGCCAGGAGCATTTCCTGCTTCAAAATACAGATTTTTGGGATCAGTGTTCCACGATGATACTTCGCTTTCCTTGAGCAAAGTCATACCGTTATAGTTTGTTAAGTCTTTCCCGTTAAAGGAAGTGATACCACCAGCAACACTCAACCATATATTTCCGGATTGGTATTCCCTGATGTCTCTGATCTGATTGTTGAGGAGTCCTTGTGCTGTTGTGTATTGAGTGAACTGTTTGCCGTCATACTTTCCAAGACCGTGATCCACTGTCCCAAACCAAAAATTCCCTTTTCGATCTTCATAAATCACTCTTATTAACGATTGAAATAGAGCGGAACTGTCTACCTGATGATTTGATTGGGAGGTTACTGTGGGCGAAGGTGGCTGTACTACTTTTGTATTGGGAGTCTCTTTACAAGAAACTATGATGCAGATCATACTTAGCAATAGAAGGAAATTACTGTAGTATTGCGCCATAATATTTATTTTAAACTAGAGTAGTGACTAAGGTTCGAACGGTGTATGCTCTAGGATATAGTCCTTTATCTCATTAATGAACAGCGCGCCGTATTGCTTTAATTTTGCTTGGCCAACACCAGATATTTCAGACATTTCTTCTTCGTTGATCGGTCTCTGCTGTGATAATTGACTTAGTGTGGCGTCTGTAAATACGATGTATGGCGGTACTTTCTTTTTACGAGCAATCTTCAATCGCAATCCGCGTAGTTTTTCAAATAGTTCATCCCGTACAATTTCACGTTTTTGTCGGGTAACAGGTGCCTTTTTGGTGGCAGTTTTCTTGAAGGCTGCCAGCCGAACTAATTCAATTTTCTTGCCTTGGAACAAGACATCTTTGCTTTCTGGTGTCAATTTCAAGATATTATAATCATCATAAGCCACTTCAATATATCCCATATTGATCATTTGAAGGATAAACTGTTGCCATTCGTGTGATGATAAATTAGCACCAGCACCATAAGTCTTAATCTTATGGTAGTTACGTTGAGTGATTTCTTTCCTACCAGAACCTCGCAGCACATCAATCACCATTGTCATTCCAACACGTTGATTCAACCTAGAGATTGCAGACATCGCTTTTTGAGCTAAAACAGTCCCATCAAAATGTTCTGGCGGATCTTTACAGACATCACAATTGCCGCAATCTTCTCCTAAGTGTTCATTGAAATAACTGAGTAGAATTTTCCTGCGACAGATAAAGGATTCCGCGTATTGCTGCATCCGGTTTAACTTTGCTTCCAACAGTTCCCTCTGATTACTATCTTCAATAAACTTTTTGAGGACAATGATATCTCCAAAGCTGTAAAATAGTAGTGTGTCGCTGGGCAGTCCGTCTCGTCCCGCACGTCCAATTTGCTGGTAAAAGGCTTCCATGTTCTTAGGAAGATTGTAATGAATAATCCAACGGACATTCGACTTGTCGATTCCCATACCAAAGGCGACTGTAGCACAAATTATGGGTGTTCTATCATTCACAAAATCGTCTTGAATTATATTTCGTTGCTCATTGGACATTCCTGCATGGTAATATCCAGCCTTAACACCATAAGCACCGAGCTTTTCACTCAATTCCTCTGTCCCTCTTTTGCTTAAGCAATAGATTATCCCAGATTCGTTTTTGCGCTTGTCTATGAACTGTTTGATTTTCTCCAGGCGTTTCGTTCCGGAAGCCACAGTTAAGCTTAGGTTAGGGCGGTCGAAAGACGCAATATAGACTTTCGGGTCTACTAAGTTGAGTTGATTGACAATGTCTTTACGGGTTACCTTATCTGCTGTTGCAGTCAATGCTACGATAGGGATGTGGGCGAAGTGCTTCTTGAGTAATTTTAGTTTCGTGTATTGTGGTCGGAAGTCATGTCCCCATTGGGAAATACAGTGTGCTTCATCAATAGCAATGAGACTAACATTTGTCCGTTTTAAAAAACTAAAAAAACCGCTGGAAAGTAATCGTTCTGGTGAGACGTACAATAGCTTAGTTTTCCCATTCAAAATATCATTTTCTATTACCAATTGCTCTCCTCGCACAAGGGAACTATTCATAAAAGCAGCATCAATCCCATTGGCTACCAAGGCATCTACCTGATCCTTCATCAAAGAAATCAAAGGCGAAACGACAACACAAAGTCCTGGCATCGTCACTGCTGGTATCTGAAAACACATTGATTTTCCACCTCCTGTAGGCATTAAGACTACACAATCTTGTTTCTTGTAAATCGTTTGAATGATTTGATCCTGCATCGGACGAAATTCCTCGTAACCGAAATACTGTTTGAGTGCGCTTTTTGCCTTGTCTAAATTCATAATTACTTGAGTTCGGTCAAAGTTAAGGAAAGGGTTTAACAAAAGGAATTCTCACAATGAGTTGTCCACTATTGTTTTGTATTTCTGCTATATTTTTTGTGATAAATCTATTCGAGTGATGTCAGTATGTGATCTCTTACTACTTGAGCTAAAGGTTTTCCCGAAAGTAATGCCTTTCGTCACTAAGAAGGCAGCCATCGGTCATTTAACGTTTTATGGACGTCGTACTATTGATTAACTAAAGCGGGTGCTTACTTGGAATCTAATTCCTTTTTTGCTGTTTTTACCAATTCTATTGGTGTTCCTGTGAACTGTGCAATCTCATCAACTGTGTGCTTGGTTTTTTTGAGCATGTTGATTGCAAAATTATACAGTTGGTCTTCCAATTTCTTTTCAAACTGAGATTTTTGGTCCTCCAATTGAGAATTTAGATCCTCCAATTTCTTTTCGTATTCCTGAATTATAGGTGCGACCATTGCGTTTTTGCGGATATCAATGTTTAGTTTCATACAATCTAATGGTTGACTAAGGTTTGAATCTAAATTACGTATTTGTTGTTACTAATTAAATAGAGCGGGTGCTTACTCGGAATCTAATTTCTGTTTGACTGTTTTCACATAATCTATTGAAGTGCCTGTGATCTGTGCAATCTCATCAACTGTGTGCTCGGTTATTTTGAGCATGGTGGTTGTAAAATTATAAAGTTGGTCCTCTATTTTACGTTCAAGCTGATACTTTTGGTCTTCCATTTGAGATTGTTGGTCTTCCAATTTTTTTTCGTATTCTTGAATAATTGGTACGACCACGGCGTTTTTTCGGATATCAATGTTTAATGTCATACTATCTAATGTTTGACTAAGATTTGAATCTAAATTACGTATTTGTGATAACATAAGCAATTGGGAGATGAATTTATTAAATTTAGAATGTGTAGAAGTGGTCTTTTGAAGTCGAGAAACAAGTGCTTTCACGGCTTCGGTAGTCCCTAATTCGGACATATCGCTTAAAATACCAAGGATGACCATTTCCGGAATTTCTGATTGGATAAAGTAGTTTGCTGCAATACTACTAAAGTTGAATTCGTAAAACTGATTGAAAATCATATTTTCTGGTAGTTTTAACTGAGTTTTACGATTTGTTGCGCCTAAATTTAGTACAATAGTCGTAACGGGAAGTTTATATTTTCGTTGAATTAAGGCATCATATTCCTTTATTCTGAAAATTAGTTCGGAATCATATTGAACTTGAAATTCCAGATGAAGAATAGATTTATATCCATTAGAATCTGTTACAAGTCGAAGGAAGTCAACTTCACGCTCAATAGTCGTTTGAAATTTTGGCGTTAACTCTTTGTGTGAACTAATGTTTAAATTGAATTTTAAACTTAATAATTGTATAAAATTATCAGAAATATTTTCCTTGAAGATCTTATCAAATTTATTGCCTTGATTGGTTTTATCATTTTTTTTGTCATCCTTCTTCATGTAAATGTTTTGATCGTGTAAAAACAAGAACCTTCATATACATAGAGACATTTTTTCAAAAAATCCATACGGTTTTGAGAACTATTTTTCAGGCAATAATTGTAAGTGGTTGAAATATAGTTATTTAGTAGTTGAATATTATTTATTTTAATTTAATTTTGGTTAATAAATGGGAGAATTTATATCTTTATTCATTAGGATACTGTGACCTAATCAGTATTGATACTCAATTAAGTTAATATGAAAAACATAATATTATTTATTTGTATGCTCTTTTGTTTTCTTTCTTGTTCTACAATTAAGAGTGTTTCGACAAATGATTTGCATCCACTTTTAAATGAAAACACTTTCTTAATTACTGAAATATCTTCTGATCTTTTTACGGACTTTCTCCCAAAAAGCCAGTTGAAGTTGGTAGTGAAGGAGGAGGTCCAAAAAATGAAAGAAGATTTTTAAATGCCTTGTCCGGTCCAAATGAAGAAGCTATTTCTTACTACAGAGATGGAAGTTGTTGCCCTACTAAAAGTGATAAAGCAGTTTTTGGTGATAATGTTATGCTTGATAATTATAGAGTGACTTGGGAAGGGGCACAGGATACAGTATCCATCTTCATAAATAAATATGTATGATTCAGGAAAACTGATGGCGCCAAAAGGGTTTGGAATAAAGAAAAACTAGTCAGCACCAAGACAACACTTCCAAGTAATACCGTATTCACCTCCTAAAACCATAAGTAATCTGCTTCCAGAAGGTCTTAGGAAACTCCGTCATGCCAGGAAAACCCAACTTAATATCCTTCCCGTCATGAGGAACATAAGCAGTGCCAAACAAGTAATCCCAAATACTAAGCGTCAATGCGAAATTCATCCCCTTCGGATGCGACTCAGGGAGGTCGTGAGCGTGATGCCATATATGCATCTGCGGGTTATTAAAAATATACTTGAACGGGCCTAGAGGAACTGTGATATTAGAATGATTAAAATGCCCGACAACAGTCGTCAGGAAATAGACGACAAAAAAGTCGTTGAGCCCAATCCCTAGCATCGCCAACGGAAGATACTGAAACACATTATAGACAATCGACTCCATCCAGTGAAACCGCAAATGAGCAGCAAAGCCCATCTGTTCAACAGAATGATGCAACTTGTGAAACTCCCAGAGAAACGGAACACGGTGCAAAACATTGTGCGTACACCATTGAATAAAATCACGAATGACAAATACCATCAACAGATGCACCCAAACTGGCCAAGATTGAACTTCTATAGCAACGAGATTTGTAATGCCAAAAATTCCTAGAAAATCACTAAACAGCTCTACAACCACAGAAGAAGCCGCATTATAGATGATAAGCGTAAACAGGAAGTAGTTGAAAAACATGTAAAAACAGTCGAGCCAAAAGTCTTTCCTAAATTTGGGCTGGTCTTCCCGCCAAGGACGAAAGAGTTCTAGTGCAAAGAAACATAAGGAAACCCCAATCAACATGTAAAAATAATTGTTCCAGGACGGATGTGTTATTTGTTGCCAAAAATATCCAGCGTAGCCAGTGTAGGCGTTGATGAAGATGTCGATATACTTTTCCATACTTTAAAATAAACAGTAAATCAAGTTAATTGTTGAGGCTTCTATGTCATATACTTATAATGGCGGCACAATGATCATATGCTCTGAAGAACCATAACCGCCCCAAATTCCAATTCCACCTTCAATATTACTTGCCACTTTAGTAAATGAGGTAAATGGTCCATCTGCTGAAGTATTGTATTCAAGGGTAGACCAAAATTGGTAGTGTGCCTCATCGATGTTAGACCACTTAATTAGGACAGTATCGCCTTTCCAGAAATAACCATAAGTATTGATATCTATGGCTTCCGTACGGGACTGTCCAGCAGTCAACGGAAACTCAAATTGCTGTCCATTGAAGAGCATATCATCAATTACAGACGTCAGTCCTGGGTACATCGGATCACCGTTGCGTTTGGTAAAGTAGCGATAGAAATTAGTCTCTGGTGGGTCCGTAAAAAAACAACGCAATTCGACAAGAGAATCATTGGCATCAGCTGGCAAATCAACATATTGCAAGGAGTCGAGAGGAGCAGGGAAGGGGACAGTCGTCGTCGCTGTAATCAATTTGTCATCTGTTTCTATGCGCAGGTCGTATGTTGTACCTGGTTGCCCATAAGTTGGTGTAGGTGATTGCTCAATATAAATGCAGATGTTGATCCCGATAGAGTCGTTTCCAAGTCCTAGTAACTCAGCAGCAAGTTGTTGCTGTACAGGAGTCAGATCATTCAAGCACAATTCACTCAGTGTAATCGTATTCGTACCGTCATTGATGGTAATTATAGCATCGTGCACAAACAATTCATCAATTTTATCACCATCAATGGTAGAGAAAAATGGAGAAGTTCGAGTCAGAATGACATAAGGAGGAGCAGCGTTCGGTCCAGCTTCGATAAATCCTTCCACTACGATTTCAGGATTTTCATTAGCGATATCAGGAATATATTCTGTCTCACAGCTAAAAAAACAACCCAAAACCAGAAAAAAAATGAATTGCCTTATATATTTCATTGGAGTAATTTATAGCACAAATTTAAATAAAATTTAAAATTGAACTGGAGAGATGGAACTTTTTTCTAAAAAACTTGTTTTTATAAGTAACCTAATCTGCCTAATTCACCACTTAAGTAGTAAGAAAGATTTATTTTATGCTTACTATTTAAACCTATGGACTATATGAAATGTTTTACTTTTTCATGTTTCTTTTAGGTTTAATTTAAATTGTTAATATGGATAACACATCAATTCTGGTGAGTCAATTCTTAGATGGCGATAACACGGCATTTGATCAACTCACGGCAAATTATTACACATTTTGTTTGAATAAGGCTTATTTTCACGTAGAAGACCGGGAAATCGCCAAAGACTTAACCCAAGAAGCGCTAATACAAGCATTTAAAAATCTTCATAAACTCAAAGACAAATCCGCATTTAAATGGTGGTTGTCGGGGATCGTTAGAAATGTTTGTAACAATTATCTAAGAACCAAGAAGCGACTCCCGATAGACTTTGAAGATACGCTACCCGAACAAGTAACCGACGAAGACGACCCCGAAATTTTACCCTTTCTAAAATACCGCCTCCACCTCGCTGTCAACGAATTATCTGAACTACAGCGCAACATCATCCACCAACATTATTTTGAAGGAAAATCCGTAAAAGACATTGCCCTACAGCATGATCTCTCCTTGAGTAATGTGAAAGTCCGATTGCACCGTGCTAGAAAACAACTCAAAGAAAAACTCGGCCCTGCAGCATTTAAAGGCGCATTGGGCGGTGGTTACTATATCCACTTATGGCACAAAGAATCTGAAATGATCGGTAGTCTGCAGGCGCTTGTCTCCTACGAGCTAATCGACTATGAATTCTCCTGTTTAAACTAGAAGGTTTATTACTTGAATCGTAGGAACTGACTTTAAGGACAATATGATCTTATGGACCAACGGCTTTTTTGTAATTGGTAGATAAAGTTGATTCTTTTGTACGTATCCCTTTTGCAAACTAGTCACAGTGTTGCACACTGTACCTAATTTGAAAAAGGGTCGGGTCGTTCGGCACTCTCTGCGCTGTCCACACAGGCTTTCGCCAGTGTTGCCTACTTGTTCAAACAACACCTACCACCCCTTACGCGCCAGCCTACAATATTAAATAGCAATCAGTGATTTGTTTCACAGAATCTCCCTTGCCCAACTACTTTTCGTTGTGATACGTTAATACAAGTGAGATACTTAAGATTTATCTGATCAAAGTCTATTGGATAATCCGGGTTTAACCGATCACTTATGATACGACTGTTCTTAGTTTGCTGTATTGTCTCCTTGGTTATACAGACCAAAGCTACCTCCATTAGACAAGAAACTCATTCCTTGTCAGAATTATTGATAAGCACTACTGACAGTCGTTCCATTCAACTCATAACTGTTGATTCTGTGTGGATTGAGTATGCTAGGACTGGAAATCACCTGGCTACAGCAGATAAGGTTTATAAACATCCAAGTAAATCATCTAAAATTCTTATAAGGGTTGAGCATCTTGGTCTTATTGGCCAATTAATTAGGAAAGGAAAGCAATATCTTTTAATTGCCAATTCCTATGATGGTATTACTTATAGAGGTTCCGCATTTCAGGAAATTAATAGTGATGATCCTTCAATAAAAAACAAAATAAAACTACTTGATTATTATTACAGCCTAGTCGACAACCAACATTCTGGACCAGTGCAATTGAAATTAGGCAATCACTTGGTAGCCGAAGGACAATTGGTCAATGGAAAACCACACGGTAGCTGGAAACACTATAGAGAACGACCCAATAGCATGCACCCCCTGAAGAGTGAAGAGCACTATGATATGGGTGTATTAGATGGTCCTCAAGTTAAATTTAGACCTTTGGCAGATACTAAATTGTGGAAAGCCAAATCCCATTATGAAAAAGGAAAGATAACAGACTATACAAGCTACATTCGGTTTCAAAAAGAGTCCCATATTTACAATAAGAAACAATACCAGCACTTTCCCAATTACACCATTACAACAGTTTTAGAGGTTAGTTCATATACTGGTTCAAATAGAAAAAGAAATCTACGTGAAATGACTCTAATTGAATTCGAACACTCCAATTGGAATAGAAAAGAAACATATTTTCATGGCAACTATAAATTCTATACCAAAGACACCTTAAAGTTGGAAGGGGAGTATTGGTGGGGCGCGAAAGTTGGCTTGTGGCGCTCCTATTTTGAAAATGGTGAACTAGAAAAGGAAATTACATATGCTTACCCACATCGTCCCAAAGGTCTGTTTACTTGCTTTCATGAGAATGGAATCCCTAAAATCCAAGGAATGACAAAAGGAAAGGTCAGAGAAGGAAAATGGAAAACATTCTATGAAAATGGTAAAGTAGAGTCAATTAACCAATATAAAGACGGAGAATTAGAGGGGAAACAGCAAATTTTTGATAGTGAAGGTCATTTAGAAATGGAAAGCCATTTTGAAAATCATAAATTGAATGGAGGATATTCTTCTTATTTCTCATCAAATGAAAAAAAAACTAAAGGTCAATATCTTAATGGTAAGGCTGTAGAGAAATGGACGGATTATCATGAAAATGGTCAACTCAAAAGTGAAGTTGAATATCTTGATGGAAAATGGAATGGCATAAGAACTATATATCATAAAAACGGACAGCTATTTATTAAAGAGGAATACCAAATGAATGTTCGGATGAATGACTACACCGAGTATTATGAAGATGGAACACTTCGCACAAAAGGACAGTACACAGACGGTCAGAAAGTAGGGAAGTGGACCCACGTTAATCATGACAAAACTTCTGAGATTTGCGTCTACAGCCAGCTTAACGACATCTACGACACAGAAGCCTACTTTAATCGCAAGGGAGAATGCATTCAAAAGGATAAAAACGGCAATACAATTCCTCAGAAACGCCAATAAAAAAAGCCCAAAACCGATTTGGAGGAATCAGATTTCAGGCCACTCTTCATAGATCATTACAGGTACGACTTTCTGTAAAACTTACCACGCGTCATGAGTAAGCATCAACAGCGGGCATACACATGTTAGGTAGCTGCTTTTGTATAATAGTTGCCTACTATTGTTTACAGATGGAAGTTTGATGTCATAGGGCTCTAGTCGTTGATAACACTAGTCAGAATTATGTTTTTATTCATATTGAGTTTGATCAAAATGCTTATTGTTTAATAAGAAAGTTGTGGATATCCGACGTTTGAATTCAAAAATTCGGGAATCAATTTATGTTAAAGCTATGGAAGTATTCAGATGGATATGAATTGAAAAATGTAAGACTACATATTCGCTTCAATTCGGTATTAAAACGTCAGTTTTTTGTACTTATTGTCTTGCATTACATTCTTTTTAAGATTTTCTTAACGAATGAAATTCATTCCCTATTTCATTCAGAAGCAAGGTAGTGAAGATTCGACTCACTTAGTATACCAACTTACTTCATAATATTTCTACCTTTGTACTTTAGTAAAACTACATTATGAGCACCAATAAAGATAAAAAATACTCTACGATTCACTACCACTCCTATCTGGAATTGGATAAAATACTATCCGCGCAAACCCTTAGGAGTGAAGAGCTTGATGAGAACCCAGCACACGAAGAAATGCTGTTTATTATCATCCATCAGGCATACGAACTGTGGTTTAAGCAAATTATGCACGAAATCGATTCCGTCATCGAGCTGTTTGATATAAAGAATGTTGACGAACGCAACCTGGGAACAGCCATCAGTAGACTCGAAAGAGTCGTGGAGATCCTCAAACTTACAGTGCAACAGGTGCGTGTACTAGAGACAATGACACCACTCGATTTCCTGGACTTCAGAAATTACCTGTTCCCTGCTTCCGGTTTTCAAAGTTTTCAGTTCCGAGCCATAGAAGTAATGCTTGGATTGCAAGACGATAAGCGAATCACTTATCATGGACATCATTATAGTTCTGCCTTGTCAGATAACCAGAACGAAATAATGAAAGGTATTGAGGCAAAAGGCTCCTTGTTTTCTGTCGTAGAAGCGTGGCTAGAGCGGACCCCATTCCTCCAATTTGGACAGTTTAACTTCCTCGATCAGTACAAGATTGCAGTAGACGCCATGCTCGACAAAGAAAAAGCAGCGATCAAAGCAAGTAGCTATCTGTCCGAAAAAGAAATTCAAATGCGCCTTAAGATGCTAGGCGGAAACGATACCTATTTCCATTCTATACTGAATCCAGAAGCTCACGAAGAAAAGCGCAAAGAGGGCGCTTTGCGCCTGTCTTATAAGTCAACAGTTGCAGCACTATTAATTAACTTGTACCGAGATGAGCCAATCCTGCACAATCCATTCAAACTGTTGATTACATTGATCGATATCGATGAATTACTCACCACTTGGAGATACCGACACGCGCAAATGGTCATGAGAATGGTAGGAAGGAAAGTCGGAACAGGTGGGTCTTCAGGACACGATTACTTGATGGAAACCGCAATGAAACATGCTATTTTCAAGGATTTACACAACATTTCTACCTTGTTAATCCCACGTTCTGAATTACCAGAATTACCCGCAGAACTCAAGAAAGAACTCGGATTTTACTTTACCGCCAAATCCAATTTATAAATGTCAGATTTCCTGAAAATTAACGGACACGGACATTTGTTGCCAGATCCTGAACAGATTCCTAAGTTTATGAAGGAGAAAAAACTGTTTTGGGTAGATGCAGATCGTGCGTTTATGCGACAAGGCGATTGGAAACGTCCCGTCACCGATCCTAGTTTTTTCCTCAAGGAGAAGCTGGAATGGATGGATAAGAATCAAATCAGTCATGAGGTAGTACTCAATCTGTCCCAATTGTATTGTAATGGTGTGGAGCGAAATACAGCAAATGACATGATCCGTTTCCAAAATGATTTTAATGCTTCTCTACAACAGGATCACCCAACACGGTTTACTACTGGGTTTGTTGTACAGCCAGCACACTTAGAAGACGCCTTGAAAGAAATAACACGTTGTGTAGAGGAACTGGGCTTGCAGTTGTTGTGTTTGCCAACGCATTATTTGGACGGTGATCAATGGAAAACAACTGCAGATGAAGAACTAAAAGAGATTTGGGCACTAGCCAATCACTACGGATTAGCAGTAGAGATTCATCCGTATGATGGTCAAAAAATGATTCAATTAAAGGATCAGTACTGGCGATTTCACTTGGTTTGGATGTGCGCACAAACTGCAGACCACTACCACTTTTTTACCTTGAATGACTTTCCGTCAAAATATCCGAACCTCCGCGTGTGTTACGCACATGGCAATCAGTTTGGGCAAATGAATGTAGGACGCAGAATGCAAGGGTTTACAGGAAGACCTGATCTGTTTGAAGGCACCACTAGCCCTGATGCCTCAATAGGTATGTCAAATGTGTTTTTCGACACCTTGGTGCATGATGTGTACGCCTTTAGATTGCTAGTAGACCGTCAAGGCGTTGACCAAATTGTAGCGGGGTTAGACGATCCCTATCCGCTAGGAGAAATGGAGTCGGTCGAGAACTGCTATCCAGGGAAAGTAATAGATGAAGCAGTGACACACCAGTTTATCACACCAGAAAATCGTATGGCGATCTGGAACAAAAACGTGACTAGCTGGCTGTATGGTGATGCCACCAATCAATTTTACCAAAGAATTAATCAAAATAACTGAAATGACTGCTACTGAAAGAGATCAGCATGATCCGCTTCGAGAATACAGAAGTCAATTCCACATGCCTGTTCAGGCCAACGGACAACCATTTGTCTATTTTTGTGGAAATTCGCTTGGTCTACAGCCCAAAACAACTGCAGAATTTGTCAATCAAGAGTTAAAAGACTGGGCAGCAATGGGTGTGAATGGACATTTTCATGCGAAAAATCCTTGGATGCCGTATCACGAGTTCCTTACGCCCGCAATGGCAAAGGTAGTTGGAGGATTACCGCATGAAGTGGTCGCAATGAACACGTTATCTGTCAATCTTCACTTGATGATGGTTTCCTTTTACAGACCAACCAAACAACGATTTAAAATACTTATTGAGAGTGATGCGTTTCCCTCAGATCGATATGCTGTGGAGTCTCAAATTCGATTCCATGGTTATGATACCAGTGAGGCACTGCTAGAGCTGACACCACGCCAAGGTGAAATACTCATCCGTCAGGAAGATATAGAGGCTATGCTAGCGCAAGAAGGCGAACAGATCGCACTCATTATGCTAGGAGGTGTCAACTACTACACGGGACAAGTTTTTGACTTCAAGCGAATAACGGAGCTAGGACATCAATATGGCTGTACGGTAGGATTTGACCTGGCACATGGTGCTGGCAATCTAGAATTGTCCTTGCACGATGATGGCGTCGATTTTGCGGTTTGGTGCAGTTATAAATACATGAATTCTGGCCCCGGGAGCCTTGGTGGTTGTTTTGTGCATGAACGCCATGCTAATGACTCCTCCTTACCTCGTTTTGCGGGATGGTGGGGACACAATAAAGCCACCCGATTCAATATGCGACATGACTTCGATCCTATTCCTGGAGCGGAGGGCTGGCAATTGAGTAATCCGCCAATCTTGTCCCTAGCAGCGATGTTGGCTTCTCTCGAGATTTTTAATAAAGTAGGGATGGCTGCCCTAAGAGAAAAATCAGTGCAACTGACCAGCTACCTGGAAGAACAGTTGATGACAATTGATACCAATAGAATTCAGATCATCACACCTACTAACATCAAGGAGCGCGGCTGCCAACTGTCTATTCAAGTCAAGGAGGCTGATAAGGCATTGTATGATGCTATAACTGCCAAGGGAGTGATTGCTGATTGGCGGGAGCCCGATGTGATCCGAGTTGCTCCAGTGCCGCTTTATAATTCCTATGAGGACGTCCACCAATTTACTCAAATCTTAACCGCTTGTTTATAAATGCAGGAAGAGTGGGAAACAATTACCATTGCTGGTGAGGACTTGATTTTGCACCCTTATAAAGCAATTTACTGGCCTTCAGAAAGGGTCTTGTTTATTGCTGATTTACACTTAGGAAAGGCGACCCATTTCCGTAAATCCGGCATCGCTGTTCCTTCGGCAGTCGAGGACAATAATCTCGATAAACTCACCGCCTTGTTCCTAGATTTCAAGCCAAAACGAGTCCTATTTTTAGGTGATCTGTTTCATAGTGATTACAATTCTAATTGGGAGGATTTCGGGCAACTGATCGCCCAGTTTCATATGATTTCTTTTGAGTTAGTGCCTGGTAATCATGACATCATGGTCGAGTCGGAATATGAAAAGTTTGGTATTGTGGTCCAACCGTTGGACTATCAGCTTGGTCCCTTCGTGCTCACTCATTATCCAGTGGATGAAAACACTGAGGGCTGCTATCACTTGTCTGGTCATGTGCATCCAGGCGTTCGATTGCGCGGCAACGGACGGCAGTATTTACGGTTGCCTTGTTTTTACTTTGGGACGCATCAGGGTATACTGCCTGCTTTTGGGGCGTTTACTGGCTATATGACCTTAAAACCGAAAAAGAGTGATCAAGTGTTTGTTGTGGTAGACGACACGGTGATAGCTGTCGGCTCCTAATGCTGTTTTATGGTAATTGGTAGCACTTTCAGCGCTACGGGCTAGTGGGTGGGCGCATTAATCCTAGGGTTTCACCCTGTTACACCCTAGGCTGACAAATGCGATACTTGCAGTATTCGCATGCATGCTTTCAGCATTTATAATGCACTTTCAGTGCTACAGGGTGCTTTTAACGGTTTATTCGGAAAACGATGTGGTCCGACATTTCGGGTTTGGACAAAAGAGACTTTTCGGAGTGCACTCATTATTTATTGTTTAAATTTTTGGGGCTTCCCTTCCTTGGGTATTCCTGCTAAACACAATAGCCACGCACATACCCAACTCAGGTCGGGCTCTCCGGCACTCACTAAGGTTCAAACAACACCTCCTATCCCTAAGCCTATCCCTTATTTTGTTAAAGGGCAGCACTGTGTTACTAGGTCAGTCTGCTACAGTTATCCCGGATTAATAGTAGTGGCGCGTGAGGGATAGGAACAGGCGCGACCGAAGGAAGCGAGACTGCAGCTTTTGCGGAAGGCCTGCCTTCCTGTGGTCAGCAGGCAGGCCGAACGAAAAGTGAGCTGTGCAAAGCCCGACCCGTAGACCCGAAGGGGCGAAGGGGCACGCCATAATCATTGTTATTTTAGAACTAGCAGTGAAAGTGCACAATCTGTAAGCCTTAGTTAGGTTTTTATTTCTTTAACCTGAGTTCGATTGTATTAAGCCTTGAGCACTGAAAGTGCGGCATCTACCAGCCCAGGGTAAAACCCTGGGAATCAATAACCCACGTCCAGTTGAGTGCTGAAAGTACGATATGACATCCAAATAGTTGTTGTCGCACTTACAGCGCTCTAGTTTCTGGGGGTATCGAGTCCCAGGGCTCTACCCGGGCAAAACCCTGGGGCCAGGATTCCCCCAAAAACCGTAGCGCTGAAGGTGCTACCAATATCTAAAAATTAGACTAAAACGTATAAAAGGATGTCGCACTTACAGCGCTTTGGAGTAGTGGCGTGTTAATAAGATCCTAGGGTTTCACCCTAGGCTGACAGATGCCGTGCTTTCAGCACTCAACTTGATGATATGTTATGCGATTTTTTGCCAACTCACTTGTCCGCAATCCTGTTTAAGAAAAACGGAGCACTCAAACTAAAGGTTTTCGGCTCTACCCTGGGCTGACAGATGTCATACGAGTATTCTATTCTTAGGATAAAACCCTGGAATTATTATTGGCGAAAATGGAGGTGCGACCCATACTGGGGCGCCTGTCACTCATTTCATAAATTTCTTTGCTTTTTACAATAGAATCACTTACCCCTCCCTTGAATAACCGTAAGTATAGTCGCAAGTAGAATACGGAAATCCAGGCCGAGCGACATGTTTTCGATATAGAGGATGTCGAACTTCAATCGTTCAAGCATTTCCTCGAGATTGGAGGCGTAACCAAATTTGACTTGTCCCCAAGAGGTGATACCAGGTCGTACCTTCAATAATTGCTTGTAATGAGGCGCATGTTCTACGATTTGATCGATAAAAAATCGACGTTCGGGGCGTGGACCAACAAGGGACATTTCTCCCTTTACAACATTCCAGAATTGAGGTAATTCGTCAAGGCGTAGTTTGCGCATAATGCCTCCCCATTTAGTGATTCGGCTATCGTTGTCTTGAGACAATTGAGGAGTGCCTTGCTCAGAATTGACATACATAGAGCGAAACTTGATGATATTGAAAGGAATGCCGTGTCTGCCTATACGCTCCTGCCGATAAAAAATGGGACCTTCAGAGGATAGTCGCACCATCAGCATAATGATTAGATAAACGGGTGAAAGTACTAGTAATGCAACGACACTTAATATAATGTCCAAAATACGCTTAGATAGTCGTTGCCATAAGGGCATAATTTCGGGATAAATCTCGATTAGGATGGCACCATACACATTACTCATTTTTACTGACCCTAGCAGTATATCATACATGTCTGGAATCAGCTTGATCACCACGGGATAATCAAACAAGGTGCTTAGCGTGTTCCTGAGTTTGGCATGATCAGAAGTCTCAATAGCAATGATAACTTCCTCTATTCTTTCACCTTCAATGACAGAAGCGAGTTGATCCAGCTTACCTAGTTTAGGGAGTTGTTCCTCCAATTCATTAGTAGAATTGCCATTAGAGTCGATAAAGCCTATAAAATTGTAACCGATTCGGTTTCTCCTTGAGTTAATATTATTATACAAGTCAACAGCCCGCTTATTTCCCCCAATAACAATCGTGTTGTAACCCACTTTTCCAGTTCTCAATTGATACTTGGCGTAAGTCAGAATACTAAGTCGTACGAATACTGTAATTCCATAATGTAAGGCGAACAGACTCGCCAACAACCAGTAATAAGCCTGATACCGAGGAATCCAGTCGTTGAGTAACAAGCCGAAAAACAGGATCAATACCCCTATGGCACTAATAATAAAGGTTTGGTAGAGCATGTTCATTCTAGAGATCCGATAAATGTCTTTGTAACTGTCTATCACAATATACAAGAACATCCAGCCAGCAGGAATAAGAATGATACCATAATAATAATTAGCGTCATTGAGGAGGCTCCAATCAAAAGGAACCTTCTCCATAATAACCTTTCGTCCTAGGAAAAAGGAGGTCCAGGCGACCATTGCTGCAACAAGGTCACCAAGCATATAAGTAAATATCCCGAACCAGCTTTTAGGCTTCATTATTTGAGACGGAAGATTTTTAGATTGTCAAAATAAGTAAAGGATTTACTATCAGTATTGGTTTTATCTACTCTAACCACAAATTGATAATATCTAAAACCAAAGTTATCCCTTATATCATTGATTGGATCTTTTAAATCAACGTATACTTTTGTCCATTCTTCTCTAGGCTTAAATGCCAGAAAGAAATTGGCCTCTTGAAATACAAAATCCTGATCATAAGCAAACACACCAACTTGTATTTGACTATCAGATTTATAATGCATTTCAAGAAACGTTTGTTTGGATTCTGTAGCTGCAATAATATAGGGTAGATTGGATCCAACAATTGCACTAGTAGCAGTAGTGGTTAGCTCTATTGAAGCACTTGCTTGGCCCTCAAAGACGTTTGCCGAATTAGTGGTGATTACTAATCCTGTTGCAGCATTACCATCAAGATCTTCACCCATAATTGTCCCTCCGCCAGAGTTGAAGTCTTCTAATAGCAAAACTTCCATATCATCAACAGGAAGATAAGGAAGCGTAGGATTGATAGTAGTAACTTCACCTCTTATCAAATCCACATCTGACAATAATCGGTTATAAAATGGATAAACGACTCGTTTTTCTGTTCTTCCATCTACAATAATGCCCGCATCTACAATTAATGTTTGATTGCCCTCATCAAGGACAGGGATAGTTGCAGGTAATGGGAAAGCTCCTAGAAAGGTAGCGCCAACAGATACCCAAACATCAGTGATTCTGTGTGTTGCCGTGCCCGTTCGAAGCGGATCGGAATTAATGATAACGGTATCAATTTGAATATAGGCAGGAATGTCTTCCGCCGGGTTAATGATTTCGCAGGATGTAGTTGTTAACAACAACACCAAGTAGGTGAAAAGTGTTGCTGATATTAGGTTTAACTTCATATTAAATTACGTTTTTTAATTTGCTCTATTATTTGGTGCGCAACAATCAATGCTTTGTAACCATCTTGCAAAGATACTTTTGGTTCTATATCTTTTAGAATACATTCCGCAAAAGTTTCTAATTCCATTTTTATAGAATTGACTGGAGTGACTTCTGGCTGTGAAAGATGGATCTTTTTTCTTCCAGTACTGGTTTCCAAATCCATTAGCATTGCATCCTCCGGAATCTCTGGATCACCGTCATTATAAAGTCTTACGACATCTGTTTTCTTTTCAAGAAAGTCAATACTGATATAGGCATTTTGCTGAAAGAGTCGGAATTTGCGCATTTGCTTAAATGACATTCTACTAGCTGTTAAATTGGCTACAGCACCGTTCTCAAACTCAATTCTGGCATTTGCAATGTCTGGTGTGTTGCTGACAATGGCGACACCGTTGGCGCTTATACGCTTGACTTCCGACTTTACCATGTCAAGAACGAGATCCAAGTCATGAATCATCAGATCCAATACCACAGAGACATCAGTTCCGCGTGGATTGAAGGAAGAAAGCCGGTGCGCCTCAATAAATTTAGGGGAAAGCGGAATATTGTCTAGTGCCAAATATGCAGGATTGAAGCGTTCGACATGACCGACCTGCACTTTTACAGGATGTTTTTGGAGTAACTCTGTAAGCTGCTTAGCCTCTTGCAAGGTGTGCGTCACTGGTTTTTCAATGAATACGTGTTTCCCTGCTTGGATCGCTTGCTCCGCCAATTGAAAGTGTGTGGTTGTCGGCGTGACGATATCAATGATATCAGCCTGCTGGATTAACGCTTCAGCAGTGTCGAAACGGTGCGTCTTATATTCAGAAATGGCCTTTTCAGCATTCGCATCATTGGGGTCGTAAAACCCTATTAACTCTAGTTCTGACACCTGTTTGATGCACTTTAAGTGTATTTTTCCCAGATGTCCTACGCCTAGCACCCCGATTTTTAACATAATTTAGTTAGATTTTGGGTTAAGCTGCAAAAGTAAGGGTTAATAGTCAATGGTTATAATTCTATCTAACAAACTTACAATGCACCTGAATTTTTATGGATAACAAATACCAATCAACCAACTACTATAGCCCGGTTGGCGATCCGCTTGATTTTTGGTTCCTTTTCATTTAGGGGCCTACTCTAAAAAGGTAGTTTTTGAGGATCCCTATCATATTTTTTAAATTTGCAATGTGTAGTTTGCTGTTTATGTTCATTTTTGTCTTGATACAAAAACGAACCGCAGCGGCGGACCGTCAAAAAAATCAAGACCTGTAAACTCACTCCGCTCAAACACTGGTTCGCCAGCCCGGTACAGTTCGGCTCTCCCATGCTGTTGCTTCATGGAGCTTTATCAATTTAGCATTACAAATTTTATTTTATTTTTATTTGATTTATTTTCAAAAAGGACAGCTTTTTTAGAGTAAACTCATTAAGGAAAAGGGACTCGTCGAAGACAAATACATTAAAACTATTAACTCTTATTAACATTAAACTAGTTTACCTGTTAACTTTTGAATCCGGATTTAAAAAAACCATAAATTTCATGAAGAATTTAAAGAGAAAGATATTGCTTTGAATTCTTCTCTAAAAAATAATACCTTGAAAGTATTACACCACTTTTTAAATTAATACATTATGGTAAATTATTATTTAGTATTTGCAACGGCATTAATTCCTTTGGTTATTGGTGCAGCTTGGTATAGCAACGCCTTATTTGGAAAAACTTGGTTTCGGGTTGCTGGGATGACAGAAGAGAAAATCAATTCTGGAAACATGGCATTGATATTTGGATTGGTCTATTTGCTTGGTCTGTTTTTAAGTGTAGCTATGATGACCTGGAGTATTCACCAAGTTGCGACTCAAGCATTGTTTGCGACTCAGGAAGGGTTTAGTGCACAAACAGGTGCATACTATGAATTTTTTCAAAGCTTCATGGGACAATATGGTGATTTACATAGAAGTTTTGGACATGGCGCTGTACACGGAGCATTTGCTGGGATTACGATTGCCTTACCTCTGATTGCGATCAACTCGTTATTTGAAAGAAAAGGTTGGAAATATATACTGATACATGCAGGGTATTGGATTGTAACACTGATTTTAATGTGTGGTACACTTTGCGCTTTTGCATAATTCGTGTTAAAATGGCAAAAAAAGAAGAGTCCCGGTGGACATTACCGCCGGAACCCCTTAAACATGAACTAAATAAAGCACTCTACCCTGAATGTGTAGATTTTTTATCGACAACTTTAAGCTGATAAACTTAAAGTAGGATATTCAATATTCCATAAATGATTGATAAAAGCAAATTTTAATGGGAATTTTATTGGAATTAATGCTTTCCATACCGCATTTGTTGCTGTTGCTTTAATCATATCGTTTGTAGTCAACCCCTCAATTCCATTCACACTGATCAATCGAATCACTATATTATTGTAGATTCCCAATTCCATAATCTTATCTGAAACTTCCATAATTCCATCTACCGCCGAGGATAACCAGGGCATTGGAATTGCATCTTTATGGCAATCTATTGTTATTCTGGTAAAATTTGAAGACGAAGTATTTAACTTAATCTCCACACAAACGAAAGCATAATAGACTTTTCCATTAGCATCGGAGTAGTGTTTGTATTCGCTTACCATACTTTCAAATGTTGAACCTGCGTTTGTTTACGTGTATTATTTCAAATTGTTTCTTTTTTTCTATCTTTTTTTTAATAATTTAGACAAATTCAACATATTGGTTTGACTATCAGAGCTATATCGTTAAGAAAAAATATTGGTTTAAAATTAATTTTTATCATTCACACCAAAATATCAATTAATCACATCTCTTTCATAGATTTAATATCGAAGCTGTATGTACTTTCCGGAAAGCAACATCCAGGCTTAACCAATTTATGATATATTCAATTATAAAATGACCATGAAATATTCAAAATTTATAGCTGTCATCTTAATCATTGCCATTTCATTTTCGATGGCAGCGTTTAAAGATAATAAACCAGTTAAAATGACATTTAACTACTTAGAGCAGTTAGTTCTTAAACTGTCTAACTACAATAAAACCCTCCCTGAGGACAAAGTATATGTGCAAACGGATAAGCCCATGTATAACCCAGGAGAGACCATTTGGTTCAATGCGTTTATAAGAGATGGTGCCACTCTCAAACCTTCTCAGCAATCTGGTATTGTGTATGCCGAACTCCGTAACCCCAAAGGAGCAATTGTGAAATCACTCAACCTCATCGCTAAAGACGGCTCCGCGCCAGGAGACTTCACGATTGAGGAAGCGTGGCCAGGCGGCATCTACACCGTAAAAGCGTGGACAGCATGGCAGAAAAATGAGACCACACCCGCCTTCTTCGAAAAAGAGATCCAAGTGCAAAAGAGCATCCTGCCTAGACTTAAGATGAAACTCGACTTTCAAAAAGAAGCATACGGCAACAAGGATCAAGTCAACGCAGCACTCTCACTAAACACCAACAGCAATTCGCCGTTAAGTAATTACGAATTTAGCTACACCGCTTCCCTCAACGGAGCCACACTGTTCACCCAAAACAGTACAACAGACAACAGTGGGAACGCCGTCGTCAGCTTCAGACTACCGGATGACTTGGTTAGTAATGACGGATTACTAAACGTGATGATTAGCTATCAAGGAATGACAGAATCAATTTCCCGATCTATTCCTATTATATTAAACAATGTTGAATTGACATTTTACCCAGAAGGCGGAGATCTCGTTAGTGGATTGCCTTCAAAAGTGGCATTCAAAGCATTAAATGAGTATGGAAAGCCGGCAGATATCAGTGGTGTGGTGCTCGATTCCTGGGGCGCAGAAGTAGCGAGTTTGGAGAGTTTCCACCAAGGATACGGTGCCTTCGAATTCAAACCGCAATCCGGACAAAAGTATAAAGTAAAAATTACAAAGCCAGAAGGTGTCACGGCGGCATTTGAGCTACCTGAAGCCATGAATAAAGGCTACGGAATAGCAATTACCAGTAAAGGAGATGACCGATTGAAATTGTCGATTAAGTCTACGCAGCCAGAGGAAATGGGCGTAATGGTAAATGTAAGAGGTGTCAATTATTTCAATAGAAAGATTAGCTGTTTTAATACCTTTTCTACCCTTGATGTACCGTTACACGAATTGCCAATGGGTATTGCACACATTACCTTATTTGATAGTAAAGGAATCGCTAGAGCAGAACGATTGACTTATGTGAATCCTGATAGACAACTAAAGGTGAAACTAAGCACGAATAAGCAGAAATACCTTCCTAGAGAAAAAGTACAATTAACTGTTGAGACAACAGACGAACGGGGCGTTCCAGTACCCGCAAACCTTTCCCTTGCGGTTGCAGACGATCAGTTATTGACTTTCGCGGATGATAAGTCAAGCAATATCCTGTCTTGGGTACTGATGGAAAGTGATATCAAAGGTAAAGTCCATGAACCCAACTTTTATTTCAATCCAGAAAAAGAAAAAGCAACTGTGGCAATGGATTATCTGTTGATGACAGAAGGCTGGAGAAGATTTACCTGGAAGGAAATTGATAATAATAATCCGGTTGCAAACATTGCAGGAGAGTCAACAGACATCAGAGGTGTCGTAAGAGATTCAAAAGGAAATCTATTGAGAAATGCAGTTGTAGAGGTCGTCGGTACAGACATCAAACAAAAGACGAATGCGGAAGGCGAGTTTGTGATCAAAGATTTGGAATTATACGAAAGTAAACAATTGTTGATCAAAAATCAGAATGGCAGAGAAACCAATATGATCACCATCAGTGCTTACAATAATAATGAATTGTCAATAAAGACACAAAACTTTTTGATTGGCCAGGTAAGAAATGAGAATGGACCAATCCCTTATGCCAACGTATATGCTATAGGGACAAATTCTGGTACAACAACTGATTTTGAGGGGAATTATAAGTTATTACTACCTGAAGGAGCAGAAAAAGTAGCCGTCTCTTATGTAGGATATAACTCACAAGAAGCAAAAGTAAAAGGTGGAGATAAACTCAATTTTGTCTTAACTGAAAGCAGTGCTAACCTGGAAGAAGTCGTTGCCAGTAGTTTCAATCGTAATGTCAAATCTGTAACAGCAACCACAGCCGGAGTTGCTCGCCCTCGTAGACCACGCGCGAAAAACAATAGAGCAAGGAATGAGGTAGCACGCTCAATGCAGGAGGAGAGAATCAGGCCAATGGCTGCAGAAATGGCACCACCACCTCCACCGCCAATGGTAATGGAAGCAGAAGAAGAGGCAATGAATGACGCGCCAGCAGATGACGATGGTATTGAGTTTGGCGCCGTAGAAATGAAGGCAGAAAAACAGCAAATTGCAGTAGGTCGTGCAAAAGCCAAAAAAAGAAGAGCCGAAGCTCCTATGAAGGAACAAGCAAAAGCCCAAAAAATTGAAGTTGAAGATAAATTTGATATGGCTAATATGGGAGACGAAATCCTTGCATTCGAACCAGCAATGGTAGCGGATAGAATAGCAGGAAAACCAATGCCCCCAGTTAAAATATACTACAGAGCAAGAAGTTTTGCAGGTCCTGAGTATGCCAACAAACAAATGCCTGCACAGCGTACAGATTTCCGTTCTACCATCTACTGGAATAACCGCGTAGAAACAGGAAGAACAGGAAAGACGACAGTAGAATTCTACAATTCAGACATGATTTCTTCCTTCAATATCACTGCAGAAGGGTTTGGTCAGGATGGTTCAATCGGACGTACAGAAAGCAAGTTTTACACACAATTACCGTTCTCTATCCAAACTAAAATTCCAGTAGAATTGGCAAGAGAAGATGTAGTAAAATTGCCTGCCACTTTCGTTAACAACACCAGCGAATCGCTTACAGGAAATCTGGATTTAGTAATCCCTGATGGCCTACAAAAGATTGGCAATTGGCCGTCTACATTGACGATTGCGCCAAACAGCTCCGTGACTAAGCATTTTGAGTTTACAGTAAGCGAGAAATCAACGTCTAACAACTTCGCAGTCGGTTTTGAGAGTGAAGGATTTAGCGACAGAATTGAGCAAAAAGTAAGAGTGGTCAACCGTGGCTTCCCTGCTGCAACCTCCTTTTCTGGCAATGCGTTGAACAAGGAATTTCTTATTGATGTCACGACTCCAGTACAAGGAACAGTAGAAGCGTCATTCACCGCTTTCCCTAATACATTGAGTGAGGTGTTGAGTGGTCTAGAGTCCATGTTCCGTTCGCCTTCGGGCTGTTTTGAGCAGACATCGTCTTCCACCTATCCGAATATCCTGGTATTGAATTACATGGAAGAAACGGGTGTGGTCAAACCAGAAATCGCTAAGAAAGCGAGAGGATACATCAAGCAAGGCTACAGTCGATTGACTTCATTTGAGTCGAAAAGTGGCGGTTTTGAATGGTTTGGTGGCGATCCAGGACACGAAGGATTGACTGCTTATGGTCTAATGGAATTTATCGACATGAAAGCGGTTTACAGCGGCGTAGATGATAAAATGCTGAAGCGGACTACCGACTGGTTGTTGAAGCGAAGAGATGGCAATGGCGAGTTTGAACGGAATCCACGTGCCCTACATACCTTTGGCTTGACGGATAATGCAACGATGAGCGCTTACATCACTTGGGCCTTGACAGAAGGTAAAATCAAGGGATTAGACAAGGAGGTGAATGCTGCTTATAAGACAGCAATGAAAACGAAAAACCCTTACCAGTTAGGCTTAGCAGCAAACATCCTTTACAATGTAAATGATAATAAACGCGCCAATGAGGTATTGCGTCAACTGATTGCTTCACAAAATGAAAAAGGCAACTGGGAGACTGATAACAAAATCAAATCTGCTCCAGGTTCCGGTGGCAACGCTTATGTGATTGAAACCGCTTCCCTTGCCTTGATGGCCATGCTGAAAAGCGACGAGCCTAACATGGCTGTAGCCGGTAAAATCAGTAACTTCCTTGCTAGCTCCCGTGGCGGTTATGGTGGGTTTGGCAATACCAACAGCACCGTGCTGGCCTTGAAAGGTCTGATTGAATTCGCCAAAGCGTCTAAACGCACCGACTCTCCTGGCGCCATCGAACTGATTGTCAACGGCAATAGCATCGGTACGAAATCCTATAAAGCGGGTCAGCAAGATCCTATCGTTTTTGAAGGACTCGAGCGGGAACTGGCGACTGGGAAAAACGATGTCAAAGTACAATTCAAAAATACGAAGCAGGCGTTACCGTACACGATGAATGTCAACTGGCGCACCAAGCAGCCCAACAACAGCAAGGAGTGTGTCCTAAATTTAGCGACGACCCTTAACGCTAATACCGCAAAAGTTGGCGAAACGGTACGATTGACGACTACGATACAGAATAAGACGAATGAAGGCCACTCCACACCAATTGCGATTGTCGGTATTCCTGCTGGTTTGTCAGCACAACCGTGGCAACTGAAGGAGTTACAAGAGAAAGGTGTCTACGATTTTTACGAAATCAAGGACAACCGTGTCGTGTTTTACTACCGTCAGATTGCTCCTAATGA
>ENA-ORXR01000686-ORXR01000686.1-marine-metagenome-genome-assembly--contig:-NODE-686-length-42183-cov-135.652639_pt1 | contig 42183 bp, 33 predicted proteins | sample MGYA00237866_ERZ511479 | MGnify/ENA metagenome assembly ERZ511479
AAATGAGTAGTCCCGCAAGGCGGGATGACACAGGGCACCTAGTGGTGCGTCCGGCCAAAGAATTCAGGCAGCAGATGCCCTCGGAGCCATGGGCCGTTTCGACCGGACATGAAGCGAAGAGCTCGTGCAGAGGGGCAGGCCGGTCGGTTCAAAAGGCTCTCGGCTACCCCGGGTTCCGCTCGTACCTCGCTGCACTCGCGGCTACTTTCTTGCCACCACTCCGTGGTTCGTCGTAGAGAGTTCGGAATCGGTTCGAGACCTTCGAAATTTCAAATATTTTTGGCTAGAAGTTAGCGTGTTCCAGAATCTCAGGGTACCGGTATGGCAAGTCACTGCGGCATACTTGGGCGAACGTCTCGTTGACTCAGGTGGTCTAGTTCGCGTCCAAGCCGAACAAATCCAACAGCCGCTGCAAGTCCTCGTCGCCGTAGTATTCGATCTCGAGTTTGCCGGGGGACTTCTTGTCATTGGCAAAGGTCCGCGGCGAACTGAGTTTCACCTTGGTGCCGAAATGCTGGTTGAGGCGGTTACCGAGGTCGGCAATGTGCGTCTCGTGGATGTCGGCAGATCCCGGATCTTTGGGCGCTACGGGCGAATCAGGCGGTGCGTCCCCGACTCCAGGTTCCTCGTCGCCTGAAATAATCCCTTCGAGCTGGCGAACCGACAGCCCCTCGGCGGCGATGCGCTGGGCGAGGTCGTCCTGCTCGAATTGCGAGTCGAGGCCGAGCAACACTTTGGCGTGGCCGCTGGAAATCTGTTTTTGCGCGAGCAGTTCGCGACAGGATCCGGACAGGGAAAGCAAGCGCAGCGAGTTGGTGATGGTCGCGCGGCCTTTGCCAACCCGCTTGGCGATCTGATCCTGAGTCAGGCTGAACTCTTCCTTGAGCTGCTGGTAGCCCAAGGCTTCCTCAATCGGATTGAGATCGTCGCGTTGCAGGTTTTCAATCAGCGCGAGCGCGAGCGCGGTCTGGTCGTCGGCTTCGATGACATGCACCGGCACCTTGAGCAGTTTGGCTTCGCGGGCGGCGCGCAGGCGACGTTCGCCGGCAATGAGTTCGTAGCCGTCAGCGTCCTGGCGCACCGTGAGCGGCTGGATCACGCCATGCTCTTTGATCGAGGCGACGAGGTCGTTCAGTTTTTCCTGATCGAAGTGCGTCCGCGGCTGGTAGCGGTTGACTCGGATCTGGTCGAGTTTGAGCTGGGTGGTGCCCGATTCTCCGGACGCGACCTTTTTGGGTCGGTCCTTGATCAGGGCGCTCAGCCCTTTGCCGAGCCCGGTCTTTTTCTTCGCGGCCATGGGATCAGCGTCCATTTGCGCCAGCCGCGCCGGGCAGATTGAACTGTCCTTCGAACGCGGCGGGGGTGTTCCACGGCATGCTGCTCACCACACCGCCCTCGCTGGGCATGTAGAACGCGCGCACTTCGTTGGCCTTTTCGATCTGGTAGTAGACGTTGCCGGCAAAATATTTGGTCAAGTCATCGGCGGGCTGCAGATTGCGTTCGACACGTTCGCCGTCGACGGTGGTGAAACGCACGGTGGAGACCGCTGGCACATTGTTGCCGCCGGGACGGCTGTCGATGCCGCGGTTGGGCAGCAGGGTGGCGATCGTATACTTCACCTCGCCGTCTTGCAGGATTTCCACGTCACGAACCGTGTCCGACGTATAATTGAAGATGTTGAGTTGCACTTTCGGCTGAGTGGAGCGGCAGCCGGTCAGCACCAAGGCCGACAGGGCGAGGAACAGCATCGAGATAGAAAAACGGCGGAGATGGAGGCTCATATCTCGTTCATGGCGGTCAGGGAGTGGAAATGCAATTTCGAATGTCGGGAAACGCAGCGGCCTGCGGCCTTGTACCGTTTAGCGGGCGTCTGAGCGCCTGCTCTCGGCGTAGAACAGCAGTCGACAGTTAGGCGGGCTTCGTGCATGGGGGTTTTGTGGCCTTGCTGAGAAGCGAAGCGGACGCGTGGATTCCGCATGTTTTACCCTTTGTCGGGTGGATTTTTGTGATGCAAATGCTGGGCGATCCGGAGGGCTGGAAGTACGGCGCGCGCATCCTAGTCGGCGGCGGCCTGTTGCTGGCGCTGCGCCCGTGGCGCTACTATAAAAAGCCGAACTGGCGCAATATCCCTTGGGGCGTAGCGGTCGGCGTGGCGGTGTTTGTGATGTGGGTGGCGCCGGAATGGGCCGGGTTCGGCGGGGACTGGGCGCGCCACTACCGCACCTTCGGCATGCAGATGCCGTGGAAGGAAACGGTGATCGAACACGGGCCTATATATGTGGGCCTGTGGGCGCTGGTGCGGATTGCCGGATCGGCGGTCGTGATTCCGGTGATCGAGGAGTTTTTCTGGCGTGGTTTCTTTTACCGCTGGGTGGTGCGTCCGGAGTTTATGAAAGTCGACCACGGGAAATTGGTCTGGTGGGCGCTGCTGGTCTCCGCCTTGTTTTTCGCCTCGGTGCACACCCGCTGGCTGGTGGCCGTCCCCTGCGGCATCGCCTACGGACTGCTGTACATCAAGACCCGCGATATTTGGGCCGCCGTCTGGGCGCACGCGGTGACCAACCTGCTGCTTGGGCTTTATGTTTTAAAAACCGGCCAACACGGTTTTTGGTAGGATCAACCCATGAGCGAATCAACCGACCACAAGCCCCCTCTCCTCGAACGCTGCGCGGTACACACCCTGACCAACAAACCCTGGTCGTTGGCCGAATGCCTCGAACACTACGCGAACGCCGGCATCGGCGGCATTAGCATTTGGCGCAATGTGTTCGCGCCCGAGGACGGTGGGATCGGACTCGACGAGGCGGTGCGACTCGTAAAAGCCTCCGGGCTCGCGGTGCCCGCGCTGGTTCGCGGTGGTTTTTTCCCAGCCACGAACGAGGCCAAGCGAACCGAGTCCATCGACCACAACAAACGCTGCATCGATGAAGCGGCGGCGCTCGGTGCCGAAATGGTGGTGCTGGTGGTCGGCGCGGTGCCGGGCATGCCTTTAACCGAGGCGCGGCAGCAGGTTCGGGACGGTATTGCGGCGGTGCTGCCACATGCCGAGTCCGCCGGGGTGCGTCTGGCGATCGAACCACTACACCCGATGTACGCGGCCGATAAAAGCTGCATCAACCGCATGGCGGAGGCGCGTGAGATTTGTGAGAACCTGCAACATCCCTTGGTCGGCATCGCGGTGGATGTGTACCACGTGTGGTTCGATCCCGACCTCGAACGCGAAATCCAGTTGGCCGGCGAGCAGAACACCTTGTTTGCGTTCCATGTCTGCGACTGGCGTCCGGAAACCCGCCACTTGCTAACCGACCGCGGCCTGATGGGCGACGGCTGCATCGATATCCCGCGCATACGCGCCATGGTGGAGGCCGCAGGCTTCAGCGGGTTCAACGAAGTCGAAGTGTTCTCCGAACAATACTGGGGCATGGACCAGTCCGCGTACCTTCAACTGATCCTCGAACGCTATCGCAAGAAGACCTGAGAATGTTCCGCGTTCCGCCTCAACGTGGCCGCGGGACGACTCCTCAGAGGACGGGATTCTGAACCACCTAGGACTTTTGCTGGCCCCTCCGGTACACCCGTTCGCCGAACATGCTCGACATGGTTCCGACGGATTGTCGGTCCGGTACGTAACAAAGCCCCATTTGGCGTATCCGGGCTCCGAGGCAAATCGAAGATTTCACGTCAAAAATGGAACTCCAATTTGTAGCCGGTCCTGACGATCGGTCCGGTTCGTCCTGTACGCCCAGAACTCCACACGCCGTCAATCGCACTAATACGCCAATATTAGAAAGCTGGCAGGAGCAATGCGTTAGATCTTGGCATGAGCAAGATCAAACCTATCCCAGCACTTTTAACACTCCTGACTCTTCTGACTGTCAGTCACGCACAACCCTTTGAGAATGGCGCTGTCGTCGGCACCCTGCCAAACGCAGTCGATGAAGCCTCGGGCATCATCCAGAGTCACAAGTACTCGGATGTGTTTTACACCCACAATGATTCTGGCGGCGGTCCTTATGTGTTCGCCGTGCATCGTGATGGCACCTTGATTGCGAAGATGCGGTTGCGGAAAGCGAACGGCACCGACGCCAGCAACAACGACATCGAAGACATCAGTCTGGGGCTCGACCCGGTCACCGGCGTGCCACATGTCTTCGTCGGCAACTTCGGTGACAACGCGCAAAACCGCGGCACCTACGACCTCCACCGCTTTCCCGAACCCACTTTGAACCTCAACGCCTCGGCCAACTTCAACGTCACGGTCGAAACCTACAACTTTCAATACCCCGACGGCTCCCATGATTGCGAGAGTCTGTTCATCGACCCAGACACCGCCGAGGTGTACTTCCTTACCAAGCGCGATGCGAGCAGCCGTATTTACAGCGCGACCTGGCCGATGAGCACCGCCGGTGTCAATACGCTCACCTACCATGACAAGATGGCGATGAACTGGCTCACCGCCGCCGACATCAACACCTGCGGCAACCAGATCGTCGCCCGCCAGCATCAGATGTTGTTCTTCTGGGAGCGCACCGGAGCCGAAACCATTGCCGAGGCCCTGACGAGATCGCCGACCGTGATTCCCTATGAACAAAACGAATCCAAAGGTGAATCCATCTGCTTCGACCGCGTGCTCGGCGGATACTACACGACCACGGAAAACGCGCCGGCTGATATCACCTACTATGCGTCCCAAAGCCAGCCTTGCATGGGACTACCCGGGGCCGGCGGCGGTGGCAATGGCGGCACACCTGTGGGCGGCCTCGACCCGATCGACGACCTGCTTTTGATCGAACACGAGTTCATGCAATACACCGTCGGCTACGATGACCTTGGCGGTGGCGCTCCGATCTTTTCGCTCTCCGGAGAACCCGCTGGCCTCGTCATCGACTCGGCCACCGGCGAAATTACCTGGACGCCAAACGAATTCCACGGGGGTCAAACCTTCACCTTCACGGTCATCGCCCGCGAAACCGGCAGCGCTAATGAAGACCAGGCAGATATGAACATCCAAGTACTCGAAGACGACATTGCGCCGATCCTTGCGCCAATCAGCGATGTCGCCATTCACGTCGGTCAAAGCGAAAGCTTCACCGTCTTGGCCACCGACGCCGACCTACCGCAGCAAGTGCTGACCTACACCCTTAGTGGCGCGCCGCTGGGCGCCACGATCGACCCGACCACTGGCGTGTTCTCCTTTGCCCCGACCGCCGGGCATGTCGGTCAGGGATACAATGTAACGGTGACCGTGACCGATCCGAACGGCTTCTCCGACAGCGAAGCGTTCAATCTCCGCATCGGCCAGCGCTTCGACTTGAGTTGCGAGGAAAGTGATGACGACGCAATTATCCAATTCAATACCTTGATTGGCGAAACCTACGACCTGCAAATCTGCGACGACCTGGTCGCCGACAGCTGGTCCACGCTGCAACTCGTGTCTGCCTCGACGTCCGTCTCCTCGGTGATCGACCCCAACCTGCAGAACCTCACGCGCTGCTTTTTCCGCATCGTCCACACCCACTAATTTCCGCGAGGTCTGCGGCCCTTTGAAACGTTAAGATAGAATTTAAAAAGGGATCACGGGAGCAGAAAGGCTCCCGTTTTTTTTGTCGTTGAGATCTGCAGTGGGACGACGATTCTCAGGATGGTAGGCCTCCTTTCCAACGAGGACTTGGCCTTCCCTACTCCATCCAGCGAACCGGGCCATGCCCCGAACCGAGTTCGTCGTCGGCGCCGCGAACCAGCGCGGCGGTCAGAAATTCTTTCGCTCGCTCGACCGCGTTCGGAAGTGTTTCGCCGCGCGCCAGATACGCGCAGATTGCCGAACTCAAGGTGCAGCCGGTGCCGTGGGTGTTGCGGGTGGCCACACGCTGCGCCGAGAAGGAGTGCAAGGCGTACCCTTGCGCTGGGTTGTCTGATTCAGGGGTTCGGAGCGCGAGTACATCGACGCTGTTCTCACCTTGTCCGTGTCCGCCTTTGACCAAGGCCGCGTCGGTACATTCCAGAAGAGCCGCCGCCGAAGCCGCCGCGTCCGGGAAAGCCCCGCCGAGCAACACCTCGGCTTCGGGCAGGTTCGGGGTGATCAGAGTCGCCCGCGGCAGTAACAGTTCGCGCAGCGCCGCCACCGCTGTATCTTCCAGCAACAGGTCGCCACTGGTCGCGACCATCACCGGGTCGAGAACGATCGGCACCTCCAGCCCGTCCAGTTCTTGCGCGACGACCTCAATGACCGCCGCGTTGTGCAGCATGCCAATCTTGACCGCGTCCGCACCGATGTCGCCAAGCACCGAACGGATCTGCTCACCGACGAAGGCCGCGTCCACTGGCAGAACGCCCTGCACCCCGACCGTGTTCTGGGCGGTGAGCGCCGTGATAGCCGACATGCCGAAACAGCCGAGCGCCTGAAAGGTCTTCAAGTCCGCTTGGATGCCCGCGCCGCCGCCCGAGTCCGAACCGGCAATGGTCAGACAACGCGGTTGTGCCCGCGGTTGTGGCGGTGGTTGTGGCCGTGGTTGTGGCGGTGCTTCGGCCTGCTGGGTATTCGGCTTTTCCATAGCCCCCGTCCTGCCTGTTTTCCGCAGCCGATGCAAGTGGAGCGAAGCGCTCGTCTGCGCGCGAATCTTCTTCCGTCCACCAGCTCCCCACCTTCGTCTTCCGCCTTTCTCCTTGCCTCTGGAACGAACGCTTCTTATGCCGGATTATGAGTTCGCAATCTTCAGCCTACCGCCGTGACTGCCTTGTGGTTGTCTTCACCCTGCTGACAATTTGGTTCGTGGCCGGCTTCGGTTGTTCGATCCTCTTCCGTGAAACACTCGACAACGCCATGCCCTCGGTCGGCCACGCCCCGTTCGGTTTCTGGATGTCGCAGCAAGGTTCGATCATCACCTTTATCCTGCTGCTGATTGTCTACCGCTTTTGGATGAACCGAGTGGATGCAAAGCACGGCTTCGCGGCGGAATCCTCTTAGCGCCGAACCGCTTTCGGCTCTCTCCTCTTTTCTTTCCTCACCGCTCTTTTCTTTCCTCACCGCTCTTTTCTTTCTTCACCGCTCTTTTCTTTCTTCACCGCTCTCTCTTTCCTCACCGCTCTCCTCACTGCCCGTCTCGCCTGCCTCTTTCCTTTACCCTCCTTCCACGCGCCACGCATGAGCCAAGACTATTGGAACTTTCTCTTTATCGGACTGTCGTTCGTTATCTACATCATCATTGCGGTGCGTTCACGGGCCGGCTCAACGAAAGAGTTTTACGTTGCCGGACGCGGTGTATCGCCCTTCGCCAACGGCATGGCCACCGCCGCCGATTGGATGTCAGCCGCGACCTTTATCTCCATGGCCGGCACCGTCGCCATCGCGGGCTACGACGGCGGACGATTCCTCATGGGATGGACCGGCGGCTATGTCCTGCTCACGGTGCTCATGGTTCCGTTCTTGCGCAAGTTCGGCAAAGACACCGTCCCCGATTTTGTCGGCGACCGCTATTACTCTAATATTGCGCGGGTGGTCGCGCTCATCTGCGCGATCTTCATCTGCCTCACCTACATCATGGGCCAAATGCGGGGCGTCGGCGTCGTCTTCTCGCAGCTGTTCGGCGTCTCCATCCCAGTCGGCGTGTTCATCGGCGGCGGCATCGTTTTCTTCTATGCCGCGCTCGGCGGCATGAAAGGCATCACCTACACGCAGGTGGCGCAGTACTGTGTCATGGCCTTTGCCTACACGATTCCGGCGATCATGATCGCCATGGCGCTCACCGGAAACTTCATCCCGCAGCTCGGACTCATCGGCACGACGATCGGCCCCGACGCGGTGCCGTTCCTCGAGAAGCTCAACAACATCAATCTCGAACTCGGCTTCAGCGAGTTCACCGCCGGAAAAATGTCGAAGGTCAACATGTTCTGTATCACCGCCGCCTTAATGGCCGGCACCGCCGGACTGCCCCACGTGATCGTTCGCTTCTTCACCGTGAAAGACGTGCGCGCCGTGCGCAAATCCTGCTGCTGGACCCTCGCCTTCATCGGCGTGATCTACCTCACCGCCCCCGCCGTCGGCGCCTTCGCCCGCGTGAACCTGATCGAAAACCTCCACGACAAAAACTTCAGCGAAGTGCCCGCTTGGTTCCAAGAATTTGAAGGCACCGGACAAATGGCCTGGGTCGACAAAAACGGCGACGGTAAAATTCAGTACCTCGGCCCCAAAACCGACACCGACGAAGTCGGCAAAAATAACGCCGTCTTCGCCGGCAAGCCGAAGTTCGACGATTCGAAAAAAGGTGCCCACGGCGAACGCGTCGTCATCAACGAGATCGACCGCAGCAACCAAAACGAACTCTATTTCGGCAACGACATCATGGTCATGGCCAATCCCTACATGGGCGACCTCCCCAAGTGGGTAATCGGCCTGCTCATGGCTGGCTGTATCGCAGCCGCCCTATCGACGGCGGCCGGTCTGCTGCTGGTGCTGTCGACCTCGATCTCGCACGATTTGATGAAGAAGATCATCGCCCCCAATCTCACCGACAAGCAGGAGATGAACTGGGCCCGAGGTGCCTCCGCCGCCTCCCTTGCGGTGGCGATCTACTTTGGGATTAATCCACCCTCGGAGTTCATCGCCAAGACCGTGGCGTTTGCCTTCGGCTTGGCCGCCTCCTCGTTCTTCCCGACGCTGGTGATCGGTATTTTCTCGCGCCGCATCGGCAAAGTGGCCGGCATCCTCGGTATGGCGTCCGGCATCACCTTCACTCTCGGTTACATCATCTACTTCCAGTTCGGCAGTGGCACGCCGGATCAGTACTTGTTCGGCATCACCCCGGAAGGCATCGGCACCATCGGCATGCTGATCAACTTCGCCATCACGCTTGGCCTCGGCTACATTCTCCCGCCGCCGCCCCAGCATATCCAAGATATGGTTGACAGCATCCACATTCCGACCGGAAGCGGCAAAGCCAAGGCTCACTGAGTTCGTTGCGCTACTTTTCCTGTCCCAAAACCGCAGTGGGCTCGCGCAGCAGGGAACGCGGCGGCAACCACTGATGATCGCCCGCCCGGAACGCAACCGGGTCGAAGTAGCCGGTCACCCAGTCGCCCTGTCGATACGCGTCGTCGTACATGCCAAAGTGAAGATGGGCGACGTAGCCGCCGCCCTCCCAAGTATAGGTGCGGCCTAGCGCGCCGATCTTCTGGCCACCCGCCACCAACTCGCCTTCCTGCACGGCGATGAGCGGGCCGAGGTGGGAATACAGCGAACTGCCAGCACCGCCTTGGCATAGCGGTCATGCGCGGCCAAGCGGCGCAACCGGTCCGTATCGCCCCCCGCCTGTTCGATCAGCGGCAGCATCTTTTCCACCACGTCCGGTCCGATCCGATCGAGAACCGGGTCCACCCGCTTCGCGAGTTCTTTGGCGTCGAGTTTTTGTTGCAGCACGATCATCGCCCACTTTCGTTCGCCGACCTCTGGGGACTTGAGTTGTTCAATCACAGGTTCGATGGCGGCATCGGACCATGCGTACTGCAAGGCCGAGAGGGCGAGAACGCGGATTTGAATGTTGGGACTCTTCAGGTGCGCAAGCAATCCGGGCACTGCGGCTTCGCCCTGTTCGCGATAGGCCTCAATCGATTGGTCCCGCGTGGCCGGATCACCCAAGGCCCTGAACAGCGGATCGCTGAACGCGGTCGAGGCCGCTCGCGGTTGCGGGGTCGGCGCTGCCGGCGGGATGACCCGTCCAATCCCATTGCCAAGATTGCCGCCATTCGCTCCTCGCCGTTCCAGATTGGGCAAGCGGACTTGGGCGTGGAGGTTCGTCGCTCCGAAGATGACCAAGAGGAGAGCGCCTATGATATGGTTCCAAGGCATCAATTTTCCGCCGCTTTTTTGATCGTAAAGGAGAGTGCATCTGATCGATAGCATAACCAAAACATGGGAAGAGGTCTTTGCCCACATCGACTTGCCGGACCTTCCGGTGTTGTCGCCAAGCGGTTCGAAACGGGGGAACGACTGAAGATAAGACGCATCCGTTCCGCGTATGTCCGCGTCTTTCTGCGGTCAACTCTCAGGCTACACGTAGTCTTGCAGCGCTTTCACGCCCCAGTCGTGCGACTGGAGATAAGCGATGCTGCGCACTGTGGCTTCGGCGCCCCAGCGGGTGGTGACGATCGGAATGTCGCGCAAAATGCACTCGCTACGGATGTGGATCTCATCGGCGCGGGCGGTCGCGCCACTCGGGGTATTCACGACCATCTGCACTTCATTGCGGGCCATTAGATCGAGCACGTTCTCGCCGTCTTCGGCGAGTTTTCTGACCTCAATTGGTTCGAGGCCAGCGTCGCGCATGGCGGCGGCGGTACCAGAAGTGGCGATCACCTCGAACCCGGCGGCAACCAGATCTTTACCGAGTTCGACCATCCAGGGCTTGTCCGGATCGTTGGCGCTGAGAAAGGCTTTGCCGCTGCTCGGAACCATTTGACCGGCCGCGACTTCGGCTTTCCAGAACGCGACTTCAAAGGTCTCGTCGATGCCCATTACCTCGCCGGTGGATTTCATTTCGGGGGAGAGAATCGGGTCGACGCCGGCGAAACGGTTCCAGGGAATCACGGCTTCTTTCACCGCGAACCATTTGCGTTCGGTGCCTTCCGGCGGCAGATCAAAATCGCTGAGCTTCATGCCGACGCTCACCTTGGCCGCCAGTTTGGCGAGCGGCACGCCGGTGGCCTTACTGAGATACGGAACGGTGCGCGAGGCACGCGGGTTGATCTCGATGATGTACATTTCTCCATCGAGCACCGCGACTTGCACGTTGAGCAGGCCTTTCACCTTCAGGGCGAGCGCGATCTTACGGCAGGACTCGCGGATGGTTTCGATCATCGCCGGGTCGAGCGAGTACGGCGGGGTCGAGCAGGCGGAGTCGCCGGAGTGAACGCCGGCTTGTTCGACGTGCTGCATGACGCCACCGACGTAGGCGGTTTCGCCGTCGCAGAGCACGTCGACATCGGCTTCGATCGCGCCGGCGAGATAGCGGTCGAGCAGCACCGGGTGGTCGGGCGAGGCGCGGAACGCTTCTTCAACATAGGGCACCACGTCTTTTTCGTCGTAGGCGATCATCATCGCGCGTCCGCCGAGCACGTAGGACGGACGGATCATCACCGGCAGGCCGAGTTCTTTGGCGACGGCGACGGCTTCGTCGGTGTTCGTCGCGGTTTGCGAAGGCGGTTGTTTCAGACCGAGTTCGTCGAGCAGAACTCGGCAACGTTCGCGGTCCTCAGCGGTGTCGATCGCGTCGGCGGAGGTGCCGAGCACCGGTACGCCGGCGGCGGCGAGCGAGGTGGAGAGGTTGAGCGGGGTCTGTCCGCCCATCTGCACGATCACGCCTTCGGGTTGTTCGACTTCGTAGATGTTCATCACATCTTCGAACGTGAGCGGTTCGAAGTAGAGTTTGTCGGCGGTGTCGTAATCGGTGGAGACGGTCTCGGGGTTCGAGTTGACCATGATGGTCTCGTAACCGAGTTCGCGCAGGGCCATCACGGCGTGCACGCAGCAGTAATCGAACTCGACCCCCTGGCCGATCCGGTTCGGGCCCGAACCCAAAATCATGATCTTCTTTTTATCGCCGTCCGTGGTCTGATTGACGATGCCGTAACTGGAGTAGTAATAAGGTGTGTACGCCTCGAACTCGCCCGCGCAGGTGTCGACCAAACGGTACACCGGCTTGATGCCAGCGGCCTTGCGCTGTTCACGGATCTCGGACTCGTCGCCCCCCGTTAGTTCGGCAAGTTGCGCGTCGGAGAAGCCGCAGCGCTTGGCCTCCTTCATCAATTCGGGGGTCAGTTCTTCAGCTTCGACGATGTCGGTTTCGAGTTCGACGATTTGCAGGATTTGATCGAGGAACCACGGATCGATGTGCGTGGTCTTGTACATCTCCTCGATCGAGACGCCGTTGCGCAGTTCGCGTTTGATCGCGTAAATCCGGTCCGGATGTTTGATCGCAAAATCGCCTTCGAGTTTGCGGTCGGCCACATCGCGTTCGGCGATGCGGTCGAGCCCGGCGTAGCCTTTTTCGAGGCCGCGGAAGGCTTTTTGCAGCGCCTCCTTCATGTTCATACCCATCGCCATGGTTTCGCCGACGGATTTCATCGAGACCCCAAGTTTGACCTCGGCCTGCGGAAATTTCTCGAACGCGAAACGCGGGATTTTGACCACGCAGTAGTCGAGCGTTGGCTCGAACGAGGCCGGGGTCTCGCGGGTGATGTCGTTGGTGATTTCGTCGAGCGTGTAGCCGACCGCGAGTTTGGCGGCGATCTTGGCAATCGGGAACCCGGTCGCCTTGGAGGCCAGCGCGGACGAACGCGACACCCGCGGATTCATCTCGATAATCGCCACCCGACCGTCGGTCGGACGCACGCAGAACTGCACGTTGCTGCCGCCGGTCTCGACGCCAATCGCGCGCATCACTTTGATCGATTGGTCACGCAACACCTGGTACTCCACGTCGGTCAGCGTCTGCGCTGGGGCAACGGTGATTGAGTCGCCGGTGTGGATGCCCATGTGGTCGAGGTTCTCGATGGCGCAGATGATCACGACGTTGTCGTTCTTATCGCGCATGACTTCCATCTCGAACTCCTTCCAACCATACACGGATTCTTCAATCAGCACAGTGGAGTCGAGCGAGGCTTTGAGGCCGGCGGTGACGATGACCTTCAACTCGTCCGCGTCTTGGGCGACGCCGCCGCCGGTGCCGCCGAGCGTAAAGGAGGCGCGCACGATCACCGGGTAGCCGATGCCGTCCGCGGCGCTGAGGGCTTCGTCGACGCTGCCGACCATGACCGAGTGCAGGCATTCGAGGCCGGCTTCGCGCATGCACTCTTTAAATTTGTCGCGGTTCTCGGCGCGTTCGATGACCTCGGCTTTGGCACCGATCATCTCGCAATTGTGTTTCTCCAGAATGCCGAGTTCATGGCAGGTGAGCGAGAGGTTGAGACCCGTTTGCCCGCCGAGGGTGGGCAGCAGCGCGTCGACCGGTTTGCCGTTGGCGGCTTCGAGCGCGAGAATCTTGTCGATGGTTTCGGGGATCAGCGGCTCGACGTAGGTGCGGTCGGCCAGTTCGGGATCGGTCATGATCGTGGCCGGGTTGGAGTTCACCAGAACGATCTCGTAGCCCTCCTCGCGCAGCGCTTTGCAGGCTTGGGTGCCGGAGTAATCGAACTCGCAGGCTTGGCCGATGATGATCGGGCCGGAGCCCACAATCATGATTTTATTAATGTCGGTACGTTTCGGCATGGTCAGATAGGGTTAGGCGATCCGGTTGTTTTGGATGTCGATCATATCGAGGAAATCGGAAAAGAGGTACTCGCTGTCGTGGGGACCCGGATTGGCCTCGGGGTGGTACTGAACCGAGAACACCGGCAGCTTTTTGTGGCGCAGGCCTTCGCAGGTGTTGTCGTTGAGATTGATGTGCGAGACTTCGACGTCGTCGCCTTTGAACGACTCTTTATCGACGCAGAAGCCGTGGTTCTGCGAGGTGATTTCGACCCGGCCGGTACGCAGGTTCATGACCGGCTGGTTGCCGCCGCGGTGGCCGAACTTCAGTTTGTAGGTGCTGCCGCCGAGCGCGAGCCCAAGAAGTTGGTGGCCGAAGCAGATGCCGAAGGTCGGTAGTCCGGTGTCGATCACGCCGCGGATCATGTCGACCACTTGCGGCACCGCGTCGGGGTCGCCGGGGCCGTTGCTGAGGAAAAAGCCGTCCGGTTTGAGTTCGGCGATTTGCTCGGCGCTGGCGTTGTTGGGCAAAAGAAAGACCTCGCATCCGAGGCCTTTAAGAATGTTGAGCTGATTGTATTTAATCCCACAATCAAGGGCGGCGATCCGGTATTTGACCTCGTCCGGTTTTTGCCATTCCACCGCTTCGGGGATCGAGACGCCAGTGGACAGATCGCGGCCGACCAGACCGACGGATTCACGGGCGCGGGCGGTGAGCGAGGCCGGGTCGAGATCTTCGGTCGAGATCACGCATTTCATCGCGCCCTTCGAACGAATGTGCAGGGTGATGGCGCGGGTGTCGAGGCGGTCGATGCCGAGAATATGTTGTTCGCGCAGGTAGTCCGGCAAGGCTTTCTCCGAACGCCAGTTACTCGGGATGCGCGAGCACTCGCCAATCAGGAGACCGGCGCAGTGGGCGCGGTAGGATTCTTCGTCGTGACTGTTGACGCCGTAGTTTCCGATCAGCGGATAGGTCAACGTCACAATTTGGCCGGCGTAGGAAGGGTCGGTCAAGATCTCCTGGTAGCCTGACATTGAGGTGTTGAACACCAGTTCGCCGAACGATTCTCCCCCCCCGGCAAAGGCACTTCCTTCAAATATTGTGCCATCTTCGAGGGCAATCAGGGCTTTCAAACGGTCTTTCAAACGCTATTTTCTCCACGCTAGGGTAAATTTCCCACCGTGAAACACGCTTCGGTTGTGGGGGCAATCTTTTTTAAGCAAAATCCCGTGGAACCATTGCATTTTTCGAATTTTTCAAGGTATAATCACACGTCGCTAAAAAATTCGGAGCTATCCCATGATTGAGATTCCAAACGTTCGAGACATCATGACCAAGAAGGTTGTGGCCCTACATCAAGGCATGACCATGGAAGAAGCCATGCGCTCCCTTCTCAAGTTCAAACACTCCGGCGCGCCCGTGGTCGATGCGGACAACACTTTGGTTGGCATGCTCTCCGAGAAGGATTGCCTGCGCATGTTTTTCGGCGGGTTGTACCACCGGCTCCCAGTGGGAACGGTCAGTCAATATATGTCTGTCAACATCACGACCTGCCACCCGAATGATTCCCTGCTGGCCGTCGCGCAGATTTTTTTCCGACAAAGTTTCCGCCGCTTGCCGGTGCTTGAATCCGACGGCAAGATGATCGGCATTGTCAGCCGCAGCGATGTGCTTATGGGCAGCAAGCGTTTGTGGGAAAACGGCAAGCGGATCGAACGCCATGATTTGGAGTCCGGTTATCTGACCGCAGAAATTCAAGCCGCGCTCGGCACCTCGCGCAGTCCGACGACCGAAGAAATTCGCACCGATCTTTATCGCTGAAACCCAGCCAACGATCTTTGCGGTTCAAAAGCTCTCGGCTACCCCGGGTTTCGCTCGTACCTCCCTTCACCCGGGGCTACTTTCTTGCCACCACTCCGTGGTTCAGCGTAGAGGGTTCGGCGTCGGTCCGATGACCTTCGAAATTTCGGGACGACTCATCTCTTTTTACGCCACCCCCTGCCTTCGCCTGCGGCCTACAGCCGGAGCTAGTCGGATGTCACAGCCCGACTGAAAAGTCCTTGCCCTGTTCGCGCTCTGCCCCTAGCTCTGAACCAACAATCAAACCGAAAGAACGACAATGGCCGGACATTCCAAATGGGCGAACATCAAACACCGCAAGGGCGCAGCCGACGCCAAACGCGGAAAGATTTTCAGTAAAATAGCGCGTGAGATCACCGTCTGCGCCCGCAACGGCGGCGGCGACCCCGGTGCAAACATCACCCTGCGCACCCTCGTGCAGAAGGCTCGTAGCGTCAACATGCCCGCGGACAACATCGACCGCGCGATCAAAAAGGGCACCGGTGAAGGCAAGGACGACATCCAACTCGAGGAGATCACCTACGAAGGCTACGCCCCCGGCGGCGCGGCCGTGATCGTCGCCGCCCTCACCGAGAACAAGAACCGCACCGCCTCCGATGTGCGCCACATCTTCACCAAAGCCGAAGCCAACTTTGCCACGCAAGGCAGCGTCAGCCGCAGCTTCCACCGCAAAGGGCTGATCACCGTGCCAACCGAAGGCAACACCGAAGACGCCATCATGGAACTCGCGCTCGAAAACGGCGCCGAGGACTTCGAAGTCGATGGCGACCACTTTTCCATCACCACCGCTCCCAATGATTTCATGACCGTGGTCGACGCGCTCAACGCCGCCGAGATCGCGATCTCGAGTTCCGAAGTGACCATGTTGTGTGAGGCGCCGACGATGATTGACGACGCAAAAAATGCGCGTCGTCTCATGCGCTTTGTCGACGCGCTGGAAGACAACGACGACGTGCAGAACGTCTACCCTGGCTTCACGTTCAGTGAAGAAGTCCTGACCGCTCTCGAAACCGAGGAAGACTAGCCGTGGCAAAGCGGCTTCCTGCCGGTAGCCCAACCAAGTCAACCGGTCCGGGGTCCGTCGAGACACCAGGCGTATTGACCGTCCTCGGCATCGACACCTCCCTTCGCTCCACCGGACTCGGCGTGCTCGCCGGCACGCCGCAACGCCAACAGGCGCTGCACTACGAAGTGGTCAAGAACCCGCAGAAGTGGCCGCACTCGCGTTGCGTTCAACACCTCCACGAACGGCTCAGCGCCCTGATCGAACGCTACCAACCCGACGTCGCCGCGATCGAAGGCATCTTCTATTGCAAAAACGTCAAGGTCGCCATCGCCCTCGGCGAAGCCCGCGGCGCAGCCCTCTGCGCCTGCGCGTCCGCCGGTCTGTCGGTCTACGAATACGCGCCGCGCCTGGTGAAAAAGGGCGTGGTCGGTTCGGGCAAGGCCTCCAAGGAACAAGTCGCCCACATGGTCAAAGCCATCCTCGGACTCGACCACGAACCACCCCCGGACGCCGCCGACGCGCTCGCCATCGCGATGTGCCACCTCACCCAGACGCGGCACGGCGGACAGCTTGGTGAGCAGTCCGAAGTCTGATTCTCCAAAAGTGAACACGCCGAACCCCGAACAACGTCCGAACTAATCTCAGTCGCCCTCAATCGCTCCGGCTCGGTGGTCCCTCGCCCTCCAGGTTTTGAATGGGCTGTTCGAGATCAGCCATGTTTGAGATCTGAAATTCGAAATTCGAAATCGTTTCGTTACTGCCGAAGCCGATCCAAGCGCAAGCGCTGGCGTTCGTCGAACAAACGACGCGAACCAAGCCAGACCGCCGCGAGCGTTCCGAACCCGGTTCCGGACGCGACCAGGAACATGATCAGGATCTGATACTTCACCGCTTCCAACGGCGGCGAACCGGCGAGAATCTGACCGGTCATCATGCCAGGTAAACTGATCAAGCCGGCCACCGCCATGCTGTTCACAATCGGAATCAAACCAGTGCGCAAACTGTCGCGCCGAATCTGCGCCACGCTCTCGGACCACGTTCGGCCCAGCATCAACTGCCCCTCGATTGCCTCGCGCCGATCCCAGACAAAACTGTTGAGATGGTTCAGTCCGAGCGCGATGCCGTTCATCGTGTTGCCGAGCGTCATGCCGAGCAAGGGGATCGCGTACTGCGGGCGGTACCACGGTTCGGCGCCGATCACCGCGATCAACACAAACAAAGTCAGCGTAAACGAACTGACCAACATCGACAGCGTGCCGATCCCCCAGCCCCAGCCACCACGATACCGGTGCTTCTGACGGCGCATCACCTCGTAGCCGGCCAGCGAAACCATCAAAAAGGCGATCGGCAACAACCAGCCGGGATGCGCCTCCTCGAACAACCATTTCAGGATCAAACCGACCAACAATAACTGCACCACCGTCCGGGTTGCGGCCACCATCACCTGACGCGTCACGCCAAGTTGCAAAGCCAAGGTGAGCGCGCCCAAGGCGAGAATCAGAATCGACGCCAAGACCAAATCGAAGGCGCTCAAGGAGACGACCTCGGCGAGAAGAAGGGAGAGCGACATCACGACAGCACCAACCGTTGGTCGGCCAGACGGTCGAGTTGGGTTTCGTCGTGGCTGACCAGAACCATCGCGCGGCTGCCTTCCTTTAACATGGCTTGCAGCAGCGCCTCGACCGCCGCCGCGTTTTCCGGATCCAAGTTCGCGCTGGGTTCGTCGAGCAGCAGAACTTTGGGCGACTGCGCGAGCATGCGCAACAGACCAAGCCGTTGCTTTTCACCACTCGACAAGCGCCGAACTTCCCAATCCAAGACCTCGTTGCCGAAGCCCAACGAGTCGATCACCGTTCCTGTCGCGAAGTGGTCTCCGACGCGTTCGGCCCACCACGCCGAAGACGCCGGCAGATAGCCGACCCGTTTGCGCCAGGTGTGCGCCGCCATCGACCCCGCATCGGCGCCGTCCAGCGCCACCGAACCCGTGTGCGGATCGAGGTCCGCCAAGGCCCGCAGCATCAGCGACTTGCCCGAACCGCTCGGGCCGCTCACGCCGAGGCACTGACCGCGTTCGACCGTGAATGAAAACGGTCCAAAGTTCAAATAACCCAGCTCCGCCACGCTTAACATGGGGCCGGCCGGGTGGGATTCGTCAGGAGGTTCATTGTTCGGAGTATGGCAAACGGTTGCCATAGTGTGGCAAGGTTCTGCCATACTATGGCAGACTCTTGCCATACGATTTGGATAGAACGGATGATGGTTTTGAGCGTTTTGAAATTGAAGTTGGCGGCCAAAATCGGAAAAGTGGAGCCATGATCGAACCAGCAAAATCAGGACGCGCGCGGTGCCGCAAATGCCGCGAAAAAATTGAAAAGGGCGAACTGCGACTAGGCGTTCAAGTCGAGGGCTACAGCGACGAGCCATCGTGGCAATGGTATCATCTCCCCTGCGCTGCCGAGAAAGTCCCCGCCGAACTCGGCGCCGCACTCATGGAGTGGGACGGCGAGGAAATCGAAGGGCTCGATGGCCTGAAAGCCTCCGTGGCGAAGAACAAGAAGAAGCAGAAGGCGAGTACCTTCCCCTACGCCGAACGCGCTCCGAGCGCGCGTTCGACTTGCATCATGTGCAGCGAGAAGATCGCGAAAGAGACGTTCCGCGTCGCCGTTGAACGCGACATCGACACCGGTGCTTTCGTGACTCGCGGCGCCCGTTATATCCACCCGGCCTGTGTTAGCGCCGATGGCGAGATTGAAGATTTGGAAGCGTTCTTTGAGGAACTTGCGGAGAACAGCATCGCCTTAGAAGAGGCCGAGCTGAACGAGTTGGCCGACCAGCTTGCTTAATCCGAAAATTACACATCTCGAATCTCAAATTTCAAACCTGCGGATGCCGAGGCCGGCATCCCTCCAAAAGTCTTTGACATTTCTGGAGGGCGAGCGGCCCCGCGAGCCGTTTCTTCGACTTGATCGGAACAAACCTGCAGATGCCGAGGCCGGCATCCACCACAAAAATTAGCCCGCGAGTTTGAGACCGATCCAGACGGCGGCGAGTCCGCAGAGCAAGTGGAGTCCAAGATACAAGACGCCCTGGGTCGGCTGTGATTTGAGCAACTGTAAACTCTCCAGCCCGAACGCGGAATAGGTGGTGAAGCCGCCGAGAAAACCGGTGACACAAAGGAACTTCGTACGTTCGTCGAGGTGCAGGGCGAGCCCGATGAGAAAGCAGCCGAGCAGGTTGACGGCGAGGGTTCCGATGGGAAAGCCTTGCGGTTTATTCAGTGCGAGTCCGACCAGATAACGGCAGACGGCACCCGCGCCGCCACCGAGTCCAACGAGGGCGGCATAGAGGAGGTGCTGGGAGTTCATTGAACCGTCTGCGCCTTGATGATGAACGCAGACATGGCCTCTTCCTGTTCGGCAATCGAACGGACTAGCTTGAACTGGCTGCGGGCACGATCGAGATTCTGATCCAGGCGGCTGGTTTTGAAATAGGTGTCGCCGAGCAGGTAGTCGGTGAGAAAGCGCATGCCACATTCGAAGGTGATGAGTTTGCCGGAGAAGGGCAGGTACTCGAGTTCGGTCGGTGTGAGAAAGGACGCGGTGCTGAGGTAACCGGAGGTGACTGCCTCGAACAGTTCAAAGTCCATCTTCATTCTCGTCAAGTCGCGTTCGTCTTCGAGCGCGGTGGCGGTCGAACCGCGGATCATGTCGCCAAAATCGTAGTGCGCGAGTCCGGGCATGACGGTGTCGAGGTCGACCACGCAGATGCCTTCGTGGTATTCTTCGTCGAACAGGACGTTGTTGATCTTGGTGTCGTTATGGGTGGTTCGAAGCGGCAACTCACCAGCCTCGTGGAGGTCGAGCAGTGTGTCGACGAGTTCCTCGTGGGCGTGCACGAAGCCGATCGCCTCCTTGGCGCTGGCGGCCCGGTTGTTTGGGTCGAGTTCGAGCGCGTTCTGAAAGGTGTTGAAGCGCCGGCGCGTGTGATGGAAGCCGGGAATGGTTTCGTGGAGTTCCTGGGCGGGCAGGCCGGCCAGCAAGGTTTGAAAGGTGCCGAACGCGGCGGCGGCTTCGTGGGCCTGGTTTGGGTTTTCGATCACATCAATGGCGTAGGTCCGTTCGATGAACAGAAAGACCCGCCAGGTTCCGCCTTGTGGCCCGATGAGGGAGAAAGCGCCTTTCTGCGTTGGCACAAGCGTCAGGCAGCGGCGCGTGGCCTCGTCGACGCCGGACGTTTCCAAGGACCGTTTCAGGTGGAGGGTAACGCGTTCGACGTTGTGCATGACCGCGGCGGGGTCCTTGAACACATTGTCATTCACGCGTTGCAGAATGTAGCGCACCCGGCGGCCGCCTTGATCGACATCGACGCGGAAGGTGTCGTTGATGTGTCCGCTGCCATAGGGCACGGCCGCGACGAATTCGCCGTGCAGATCGAACTGCTCCGCGATGTTCCGAAGTTTTGAGAGGGAGGGGTTCATGGTCGTTCTGAAATAAACTCGGGCAAGAGACGGTCGCAACTCAGCCGTGGCCGAACTTTTCCTCAAGCGCGTCCTGTTCTTCCAAGGCGAGTTGGTAATAGCGCGTGTAGTTTAAATTGGCGGCGGCCTCATTATCGATGAGCACCTGCACCTTGTTGTGCATTTGCAGCGCCGAGGCGGGGCAGAGAGCAGAAACCGGGCCCTCGACCATGTCGGCGATGGCGCTGGATTTTGAAAATCCGGTGGCGAGCAGCACGATGTGACGGGCATCGAGGATGGTGCCGATGCCCATGGTGAGCGCCAGGTGGGGTTGAAATTCGTCGGTCTTGAAAAAGCGTTGGTTGTCTTCGAGCGTGTCGTTGGTGAGCGTTTTGATGCGGGTGCGCGAGACGAGGCTGGAGGTGGGCATATTGAAGGCGATGTGTCCGTCGCGGCCGATGCCGAGCACTTGCAGGTCGATCCCGCCGGCCGCCTCGATCTTGGCTTCGTAGTCCGCGCCTTCGGCCAGCGGATTGGCAGCGAGTCCGTCGGGGAGGTGGGTGCGTTCGGGATCGATGTCAATATGGTCGAACAGGTGCGACTGCATGAACGCGCGGTAGCTACGCGGGTGCTCGGAGGCGAGTCCGACATACTCGTCGAGATTGAACGTGGTGACGTCCTTGAAACTCACCTGACCGGCCTGGTGGCGGCGGATCAGTTCGCCGTAGAGCGCGAGGGGCGTGCCGCCGGTGGCGAGTCCGAGGACCGAGTCGGGCTTGCGTTCGATCTGGCGGCAAACGACATCGGCGGCGCGGCGGGCCACGGTCTGGGAGGAATCAAGTAGCAGAACTTGCATGAAGGCGGTGTGGTAGCGGAGAGGGTTAAGAGGAGACGCGTTGCAACCGTTCGCGAACGTCGTCGCGGAGGGCGTCGATCTTCTGCAGCGTGAAGGCCACTGGATCGAGGCTGTCGTCGAGGAGGAGCGGGGTGAGGTCCATTGCCCAGGCCAGCGAACGGGTGTCATCGGCGGAATGGGAATCAAAGAAGGTCGCGTTGGCGAGGTTGCGAGCGGGGCCCGCGAGATCGTAACGCTTGCCGCCCGCGATTTGCGAATCGAACAAGCCGACCAGAGCGGCGAATAAATGTGGGCGGCTATCGGTGGGCAAGGGCACCTTTTCGTCATCGGCAAGCCAGTCCAGATTGCGCCAGCCCTCGAAACCGTGGCAGACTGCGGGGCGTTCGCTTGGGTCGAGACGCCGAACCGCCGCCAAACTGCGGGCGAAACAAGCGACGTGCGTCTCATGCTTGTCGGCAGGATTGTGAAGATAGAGGACGTCGGGACGGGTTGCGCGCAGAATCGTCTCGAGTTCGTCGGTCACAGTGGTGTTGGCTGGATCTTTCACCTCCGAACTTGGCCAAGCCAGCTGTATTTCACCGGCGTACTCGCCGAGAACCGCCGCGTGACGTTGCTCGCGCCGGCGGATCGCCACCATTTCCGTATCGGAATAAGACGCATAAGGGCCGACCCGGGCCGAACCCGCCCCATCGGTCACGCAAACCCCAGTAAACCATTGGCTGGGCTGGCGAAAACAGGTCGCGATCCCATGGAAGGCGTTGATTTCCTGATCATCGGGATGAGCACCGATACAGAGGTGGGTGGTCCGCGACAGAGCGTCGGCGGTCGTAAGCCCATCTGGAACGAATAGTTCCGCATTTGTTTGCATGAATTCCACGAGCGAAAGTAGACTATTAAGACACAGTAAATCAAGCGGTAACATATATGTGAGAAGATGCAGCGGGAACCATGGTAGCGCTTCCCGGATATTTCTGGCAAAAATCGAACTGGTCAAATCCCTGAAACGAGCCAAATAAGCAACCCGCTAGTTCCGTCTCATTGTGACCATGGCATCTACGAACGACCCCGAAGAATCACACCCTATTGTCCCTGTTGGCGCGCAGTTGCCGACGGAACGTAGCTCCCATTTGTCGTCTGGCTCACATCCAGACACCGCTCTAGCTCCGGGAGACGCCACCCTTCCCTCCGGACTTTCGCTCGAACGCAAACAAGCCCAAGAGCTGGCGCTACGGGAAGGGTTTAGCCCCACTGCTATCGACTTGGCCGAACGCGAAGGGCAATGGACGATCGGTCAGCGCCTGCGCACGATGATCCTCACCGTTCCGTTTGTGGCGGCGGTCCTTTGGTTTTTCCCCACCGACCGGTTTTTCAAGGCGCCGCTTAAGCCGATGGAGGAGGTGGCTCTCGCGGGTTCGTTGACGGACGCGCAGGTGGCCGCCGCAGAAGCGGTCGAGCGTCCGATGATGGAAACCCGCCGCGACATGGAAGCGCTCGCGTCCGAGGGCAATTTGCCCGGTGCGATCCAGCTCGCAGAGAATGCGCTATCCCAGGTCCCGCTCGGCGAACGCGGCCTCTGGCGCGAAGTTTATTATCGCCATTGGGAGTATCTCGAGAAAAGTGTCCGGCACGCCGACCTCGAGATATCGGTTCGGAGTTTCCGCGAAGTAGACACCAGCGACCCGGTGTTTGCTTGGTATTACGCGCGGATGGTGAACCGCAAAGCGGCGCAGGGACACCTGACCACCGCGGTCGAGTCTAAGCAAACCTTCGCCTGGCTCGAGGCGGCCAGCAACCGGATCGACTACCAGCTTGATGGCGGAAAAATAGAAGAAGGCGAACGTGTCCTGTTGAACCATCGGATGGACTTGATCCGTTTGGAAGAGGCGCGTTTGCACCACAATCTTTGGAAGCTCTATGGTTATCCCGAAGAGTCCAACCACCCCGGACTCGAGCATCGAGATTCCGCCATTCGTCTGTGTCGTGGGATGGGAGCCGAACTGGAGGCCCAGCGCCTGTTGCTCAACATTTACGAACGCGTGCTCGACCAATGGTGGTTCTTCGAACGCACCGAAATCCTCGGCGACGAGGCGATGCGGAAAAGCAGTCTGCGCGAACGTCGCGACTCGCTGCGTGCTGCAATAGAAACCGCCCTAAAAGTGGAGCGCACTAGTGAACCCTGACGCGAACACCCCGCTCCCCTCCCCTCGTCCGTCCGGCAACCCGTCCGACAGCCCGTCCGGTAGCCCGTCCGGGACAGGCCGACGCGCCGGCTTCTGGTCCGGACTCCGAGGTGCCTTGCAACGCCCGGTCCATGCGCGGCCGGGCGTGCTCGGAGTGGATGACCCGAAATGGCTGGTGGTTGCCGCCTGTTACATCGCCGCCGTCGCCTTAATGGCGCTGGATCCCTGGTTCGGGGAGGAAGCGTTCACCTATACTCAAGGTGTGTTTGTGGTGGTGCTTGCGGTGCTCATCGTCGCTGGAATCGCTTGGGAGAGTTGCCTGCTGGGTCGGTCGCGCGGTGTGAACTTGGTTCTGCATATCGGCTTGATTGCGCCGGTGACCTTGTTGATCGGTCGCTTTGTCGGCCGCACTGGCAGTCTGCGCGACCAGAGTTTGCTGGACCAGATTTGGCACTCCGCCACGTGGGCCAACCGTGCCTGGGATCTGATGCCGGATTGGATTGTGGACGTGTTTCGGAGTCCGTTTGTGCTGATCTTGATTCTCTTTGTGAGCCTGGCCTTCACCCAGCGCGCCGCGAACCGCCGGATCGGGTTACTTCTCGTGGCGTTCCTGATTCCGGGGATCAATGCCTTTGCCAACCCGCCGGCACCCAGCGGTAGTTTCACCTTGGGGATGGCCTGCCTTGCCGTTGGTCTATGGTTGCAGGCCTACCCCTACGCCAAGGTGGCGGCGCAGCAGAATGTTCTCCAACGCTTGAAGCCGGTTCGGGACAGCAAAGAACTTCAATGCAGTCTCCGTCTGGCCAAGCAGGCGCTGGACGAAGGTTTTGTCAGTGAGGAGGCGGCGCTCTCGGTGGTGCAACGCACCTATGGCGACCAAACAACGATTGGCTCCGATGACGTTCGGGAGATGACCCGTGCTTTGACGCACCGGCTGGTTCGAGAGCACCGCGTCCTTGAACTTCATGGGGACGAACGCGGCTACTTCCTGGTTCCAAACCCGACCATGTACGAGATCGAGTCTCTACTTGATGAGGTGGCAGGCCTACTGCGTAAGACCGTACTCACCTTGGTCGCGATATGCTGGCTGCTTTCGCCGATCGACCTGTTCCCGGACTTTGTCCCGCTGGTTGGCGTTCTCGATGACGTATTAATCGGCTTAATTGGTGCCGGCCAATGGGCGGATAAATTGCCTCGAAGACGTAGATTGGCCCATGTTACACGTCAGTAAATTGTTTCCGCTTTACTTTACCCATGATCTGCCTCTTTGTCCAATTTGTATGAATAAGACGATCCTCGTTGTTGATGATGACCCAGGCATGCTAGATTTATGCAAGTTTGCTCTGGAGGGCGTCGGCTATGCCGTGAATGTCGCTCTATCAGGTGAGATTGCTATCGACCTTTACAAGCAGGATCCAGCCGCCATTTCCCTCGTGTTGATGGATTATTCGATGCCCGGATTGAACGGCGTAGAAACGGCTCGGGAAATCCGGAAGATCAATGAGCGGGTCAGCATTTCCAGCTTTACCGGCACGAAGAACACCGAAGTGGTGGAACTGTTGGCGGAGGAAAACATGACCCCCATTCTGGCCAAGCCATTTGGACTCCAAGAACTGGTAGAGGTCATCGAAAGCCAGATCGGCAAACCGGAATCCGGCGCGTCCTAGAGTCGGCTCACCTCTTCGCAGTCTCCCCTGTTGGCGCGTGTCCCCTGTTGGCGCGTGTCCTCAGTTGGCGCGTGTCCTCAGTTGGCGCGTGTCCTCATCTTAGTACGTCTCGTCCTCTTAGCGCATCCCTTCTTTTCTCTCCTGCGCCCCCGATATTCACGCACGATGCGGACCGTTTTCCTGACTCGTTAGGACGGGGCGGTAAGGGGGCATGATGAGGTTTTCTTTCTAAGAATCCTTTGGTTACAGCGGCAGCAAGTACTGACGTCTTCTCCCTAACATTCTCAACTCAGTTTTGCATCGCTGAGAATAAATGGACGGCCGTTCCGCTCGTTTGGCACGTTCGTATGCGAAATTGGCAATAGCGGTATCGTCGGGTGAAGAAGCCCAAAATTGGCACAGCTTATGCGCCTCATTAGTTCAGACATAAGGAACTACATGAACGCATTCATCTTTAGAATCATCGCCATTTTCCTCAGCTTCGGCGTCTCAGTCGAACTGTTCTCCATCATTCGTAGTCGCGGTAATGTCGCGCCGACCTTGGAAGTACTGACACCGTCGGATACCTTTTTAGCAGGGGAAGTTCGGCTGTCGGCGAACGCCTCCGATAGTGACGGAAGCATCAAAGACGTCTGCTTCTACATCGACGAACAACTGGTCTTCCGCGACGTATCGGAACCCTATGAAGTATTTTTCAACGTCGCGCCAGGGCGTCACAGCTACACGGTGGTCGCGAAGGATAACAACCGCGGCATGACGGTTTCCCACCGCCAGTTACAGGCCACGTCCAACGAAGCCCCGGTGATTCAGTCGCTCTCACCGGAAGAAGGCAGTATGGTAGCCTTCGGTCCGACCACGATCGCGGTAGATGCGATGGACCCGGATGGAACGATTGGCGCAGTTCGCATTTCCTTGGACGGGGTCCAAGTCGCCGAACTCACCACCGCGCCCTATGAAGTGGTAGCCAACCCGTCTCGCGGCGAACACACCATCTCGGTGGAGGTGGAAGACAACCAAGGCGCGGTCACCGCCGCATCTCAAGATTTCAGGGTCGAACCGAACAAGCCGCCAGTCATCGCCAGCATCTCCCCCGAAGCCGGTGAAACCATCATCGAAGGAAATGTCCCCTTCACCATTTCCGCCACAGATAGCGACGGCACTATTGCCAGCACCATCTTTTTCCTGAACGGGGCCGAGTTCGCCAGTTTCGCGGGACCAGCAACGCCGACCAGTCTCATGCTAACGCCGGGCAGCTACACCTTCGATGTACGATCAACCGATAACGAGGGTGCATCCAGTGTCGCGTTCTCGGATTTTGAGGTGGAGGCACGTCCAAACACCGCGCCAAGCGTTGTCTTCATTACCCCGCAAACTATGGACACGGCCCCGTTCGAACACAACATCGCGGTCGAAATCTCCGCGTCGGACGCGGAGTCCAACTTCCAACTCGCCCTGTATATCGATGGCGCCTTCGCCCAAGCATTTCTCGAACCACCGTATCAAACGACGATCAGCGGCCTCGTTCCGGGACCGCACACCTTCACCGCCTACGCGATAGACGAAGCGGAAGCGGAAACCTTCGTGTCGGTCACGGTCGTCGTGGACGAACCGCAACCCATCGCCGAGGTCTTGTTACCGCCTGGCGGGGGCTTGGTACGCATGACCTACGGGGAGCTGCTTGCCGGACGCGAGTTGAGCCCGCCTGAGACCTGGGAATTCTACGTGAACGACATCCTCCTGCCAGCCCACTTCACCGGCGGCGAAGAGCCCACCGAAGATGACGAGTTTTTCGTGTACGCGCTTCCCGATCTGGCCCCGGAATTTCTGACCGTCCAACCGGGTCCGAACTCGGTACGGATGGAGGTAGTCGACGCGACCTTCAATGCCGAGGCGGAAGAAATCCTCGATATACTGGAGTTCGAAGACACCATCGTCGGGTCCGGTGACGCGGAATACCAAGGTTATAACTTTTGCGGATTCTTGAGTCCGGAGTTCGCCGCCTTCGACTTGTCCAATCCTTGGCAACCCCGCTTCCTCGACAACACCACATTGATCACCACCCCAGGATTCAACTGCGTCCTGTTCAGCGTCCCCGGTCTGGGAGGCGCAACGGAATTAACCGTGATCTCCTCACCGGACTTCATCCAACCGTTGGCGGAGCCGTTGTTACTCGACTTTTAAAGAAGCCCTAGTTTTCGGACAAAAAAAACGCGACGGTCAACCGTCGCGTTTTTTCGTATGGTTGGTGGTTCCGGGTTATTCCAGAACTTCGATGACCGCACCAGCGGCCGGTGCGTAGTAGCTTGCGCCATCGCCGGCTTCGAGGGTCTCACCGACAAGTAGCACTGGGCTAGCGGGATTCGTCACGTCCACCACCACCGCGCCAAGGGCGGTGACAAAGGCTTCGCCGGCGGCGTCGACGCCACTGGTGCTCGCCATGCGGGTGGGCTCGTCACTGGCGATCCGCTGAAGTTCGGCGGCGGTGGCGTAGACCACCAGTCCGTCCGCAGTCTCAGCAGCGGGTAGCACGTCGCCGTCCTGCACGACATCGTCATCCGATCCCGCGTCGACCAGAACCAAGCTACGAATGGCAATCTCGCCGTAGTCGTTGCGGTTCAGGTTGTTGTCCAGTTCGACGAGGCGGTAGTAATTGTAGCCGGTCGCGTCCGTGATGGCGTACGAACCGTTGCCGCCTTGGCTGAGGATGATCGCATCGTTGAGCTGCGTTTCCGGGCCACCGGCGGTATTCGAACCGTAGACGTAGAAGCCGAGCGAGTCGGTTTCAGCGCCCGTGGTCCACGTGATTTCGGTGCCGGCATCGGTGCTGGTGGCACCGAGGGTCTCGAGTTCGACGGCGGTGGGGTTCGGGACAATACCGAAATCATTATCCAATGACATCTCTCCGGCACTAACGGTGGTCGTATACGATGTTGGAGTCGAGTATACGTATGGATTGAAGGTCTGCGCATTGCTTGGCAGTGTGTTCTCGTCGAACGAGACTACGTACGTTCCGGGCTCTAACATTTCGAAAAGATAAAAGCCTCTTGGTCCTGTGACGGTTTGATCGATGAGGTTGGTCATTCCGTTTGTTGTGATCTCGGAAAGGAAAACTGTGACATTCGTTATGCCGAATATGTTCAAGTTTTCATTGGTGTTCGTTCCGTCATTTGAAGCGTCGACCCAAACTGTATCGCCGATTGTGGCGAACTCTGGCACAAAACCTTGGTCAAGGGTGTCGATATCGGCAGTGTACAACACCCCGAAATTGCTTACGGTGACCGGAATTCCACCAATGAAGTTGGTGATGACTCCGACCGTGTCGTTTGTGCTCGTCGATATCGTCGGCCGCAAATTAGTCGGCACCGAAAACCGGACCGAATAGATTCCCTGGACAAGATTTGTGAACCGGTAGAACCCGCTCGTGTCTGTGATCATGGTATCCACGAGATTCATGGAAACGTCCAAGAGTTCGACGGTAACCCCGGGAATACCAGGCTCACCCGGGTCCTGGAATCCATCCCGATTCGTGTCGAGCCAGACGAAATCGCCGATATTGATGAAGACATCTACCTCAGCCGTGTTTGAATCGGAGGGAATGGTCTCATTGGCCTGGAGGGGGATTGGGGTTCCGTCTGAGGTTGCGGGAGTGCCCGTCACCATTGCAATGTTGATCAAGGTCCCATTAATGGTGGCGTTGGCGGAAAACAGCGACGAGGCTCCGGGAGCCAACAGCGTAGGCACCACGCCGACTGGCGTGAACGCAGTTGTGCCGGTGAGGCTGAGCTGCGGATCACTCAAGCTGACGTTGACGAGATGCACATCGCCGATGTTGGTCACCCGGAAGCAGTAGGTAACTGGGGTGCCGACAATTCCAACTTCGTTTTCGTCCGTGCCTTCAATGGCGGTTGTGCAGTCGCCGTTGGCTCCAGGGAGAACCATTTTCTCTAATTGGATTCCCGGCTGGCCGAGGACGGTTACTTCAGCTAAATCGCCATCTTGCGGTAAGGTCGTGCCATCGGCTGTTACCGGTTCTGTGGTGACGACGTTGGTGGTTCCGTCCGTCGCATCAATCGCGCGGAAGTTCACGGTGATCGTCCGTTCTGCACCTGCGGCGATGCTGCCGATGTTGTTCCAGATGAGGTTGCCCGGCGAGGCACTGTTCGGAAGACTTGGAACAGAGTTTACGAACTCCAGAACTGCTGGGTCGTAGTTGTCATCGAGCGGCACAGTTTGCAGCGCCACATCACCTGTGTTTACGACGGTGATCTCGAAAGAGACGATTTCACCGATCAAAGTTCGAAGGTCGGACGTGCGGGTCTTGGTGATCGAATAATCCGGCGAACCGACTTCGTAGACATCACTGTCACTGGCCGGAGGCAGACCGTCTGGAGTTGTGGTGGCTGTGTTCACTTCCTCGTTGCCGAGCGTGCTGGCGGCGGCGATGAAGTTCACCGTCACGGTGTGCGCCGAACCAACCGGGAGCGAACCGAGGTCGGTCCAGTCGATGCTACCGGGCGAGGCGGCGTTCTGAGCCGGCGAGGCGCTGGTGAAGGTAAGAAACGCCGCGTCGTAGGTGTCGTTAAGCGGCACGACCGTGAGCGCTTGGTCGCCGGAGTTGGCGACGACGATCTCGAACGAAACCACATCGCCGACATTCACCGGACTCGTCGTAGTGCGGGTCTTCATGATGGTGAAGGCCGGTTCGACGGTGGCGAACGGTGCGGTGTCGTCTTGGCTCGGCAGTTGGCCTGTCGGAGTGAACGGGGCACTCGAAGCAGTGTTGTCGACCTCTGCACCGCCGGTACTGGCGATTGCGGCGAAGGTGACCTCAATCGTGTGAATGCCGCCAACCGGAAGCGGTCCGAGGTTGGCCCAGTTGACCGTTCCGCCAGACATGCTGCTGCTGGTCGGCACCGGAGTCGCCGAGGAGAAGGTGAGCAGGGCCGGATCATGGGTGTCGGTGACCGGGACGCTGACGAAGTCGACTTCGCCGGTGTTTTCAACCGTGATCTCGAACACGAAGTTGTCGCCAATGGTTCCCGGCAAGGTGGCCGGCGAGATGCGGGTTTTGACAATCTCGAACCCTGGCGTCAGGGCTTCGAAGACGTCCGAATCGGACATTTCCGGCAGCGGGCCAACCGAGGTGGAAGGCGTGGTGCTGGCGGAGTTGGTCCGCGGAACATCCGTTGAAACCAAGGCCTCGTAATTAACCGTGACGGTATGCTTCGCGTTCGGAGCGAGCGGTCCGAGATCGGCCCAAGACAGGCTGCTGGCGGTGTTGGTCGACTCGACCGGAGAGGCGGAGACGAATGACAGGTAGGTCGCATCCCAAGTGTCGTCGAGCGGCACCATCGTCAACGGCACGTTGCCGTCGTTGGTGATCACGATGTCGAAGCTGACCGTCTCACCGACTTCCACTTCCTGAGCGGTCGTGCGGGTTTTGGTGATGGTGTAGCTGGGCGAAACGATCTCGTAGGGAGCGTCGGCGTCTTCTTCAGGCAGCGGGCCGGAGGGTGTGGACGGCACGGTCGCAGCGTTGTTAAGGTCGCCGGGTTCGGCGGCGAGCGCGGTGAAGGTGACTTCGACGCTTTCGCTGTCACCGGCGGCGATGGGGCCGATGTTCGCCCACTGGACGTTGCCGGCGGTGATCGAAACACCACCCGCTGTCGCCGAGACGAATGCGAGGTCTGCGGTATCGTAGGTATCCACAACTGGGACGGTCACGAGGTCGACTTCACCGTCGTTCTCCACCGTGATGCGGAAGACCAGTTCGGTGCCGACGGCTGCGGGCAGGGCCGGTGAAACGAGATCTTTCGTGATGATGAAACTGGGCTCCAGCACGCGGTACCGATCGTCGTCGGTGTCGCGCGGCAAGGTTTGGTTGACGGTGCTCGGCATGGTGCCAGCGGTGTTGTCTTCCAGCGCGCCACCGGTTGAGGCGAGAGCGAGGAAGTTTACCGTCACCGTGCGTTGGTTGCCGATGCCGATAGCACCGATGTTAGTCCAAGAGAGGCTGCCAGGGGTGGTGGAGCTCGGCGGAATGCTGGCGTTGTCGAACTGAATAAAGCGCGGATCGTAGACATCGTCGAGCGGCACGGTGACGAGCGGAATCTCACCGGTGTTGACGATCACGATGTTGAAGGAAACGGTTTCACCGACTTCAGCGTTGAGCGGCGTCGTGCGCGTCTTGGTGATGGTATAAGCCGGCATGGTAATCTGGAACGGCGCTTCGGCATCCATTTGCGGCAGGGTTTGGTTCGCGGTCGAGGGCGTGGTGCTTGCGGTGTTGGTTTCGTTGAGACCGCTGGTGCTCTGCAAGGCCGTAAAGGTGAGTTGTACGGTGCGGCTGGAGCCCGGGGTCAAGGACCCAAGGTTGTTCCAGACCAAGTTGCCGGGCGCCTGCAAATTTGGATTGCTCGGCGTTGCGCTCTGGAAGGCGAGGAACGCGGCGTCGTAGGTATCGGTCAACGGAACCGAGGTAAGCGTTACATTACCATTGTTGTTGATGACCACATTGAAGGTCACATCTTCACCGACTTCGGACACCAGCGGGCTGGTGCGGGTTTTGGTGATGGTGTAGCTCGGTGAGACGATCTCGTAAGGGGCGTCATCTTCTTCTTCGGGGAGCGGACCGGCGGGCGTGGAGGGCGTGGTTGCCACGACGTTGAGGTCACCGGGTTCGGAGGCGAGCGCGGTGAAGGTCACATCGACGCTGGCGCTGTTGCCGGTGGTGATCGGACCGATGTTGGCCCATTGCACGGTGCCGGCCGCCGGCGAGGTGCCACCGGAGGTGCCGGAGACGAACGCCAAGTCGGCGGCATCGTAGGTGTCGGTCAACGGAACGCTGACCAGATCCACTTCGCCGTCATTCTCGACGGTGATGCGGAACACGATGGTGTCGCCAATCACCGCTGGCATGGCGGGGGAAACCAGTTCTTTGGTGATGATGAAACTGGGTTCGATGACACGGTATGGGGCGTCGGCGGTGTTACGCGGCAAGGTTTGGTTCGGCGTGCTCGGCATGGTGCCGGCGACGTTGTCTAGAAGGGCTCCGTCAGTAGAGGCGAGGGCGGTGAAGTTGACCGTGACGGCGCGTTGGCTGCCGACGCCGATGGCACCGATGTTGTTCCAGAACAGGCTGCCGGCTGCTGCGGTGGTCGGCGGGATGCTGGCATTCGCGAACGACAGAAAGTTGGCATCATAAACGTCGTCGAGCGGCACGGTAGTGAGGGGCACTTCACCGGTGTTGACGACGACGATATTGAACGAGACGGTCTCGCCGACTTCAGCATCAAGCGCGGTAGTACGTGTCTTGGTGATCGTGTAGGACGGCGCGGCGATCTGGTACGGTGCTTCGGCGTCTTTCTCAGGGAGCGTTTGCGTCGGGGTCGAAGGCGTGGTCGCGGCGGTGTTGATTCGGTCGGTGCCGGCGGTGCTCTGCAAGGCTTCAAAGGTGACTCGGACCGTGTGGTCGGAACTGGTCGCCAAGGTGCCGAGGTTGTTCCACACCAAGTTACCTGCGGTCTGCAGGTTCGGATTGGCTGGGGTCGCACTCTGGAATGAAAGGAGCGTGGCGTCGTAGGTGTCGGTGAGCGGCACGGTGGTAAGCGGGATCTCACCGGTGTTGGTGATGACGATGTCGAAAATCACATCATCGCCGACCTCGGCGACAGCCGGGCTGACGCGTGTTTTGGTGATGGTGAAATCGGGAGCGGCGACCGCGTACGGTGCATCAGAATCCATCTCAGGCAGGGGTCCGTTGGCGGTGGACGGGGTGGTGGCGGCGTTGTTCTGCAGCACGGCGCCACTCGTGGTGGCGAGCGCCGTGAAGTTCACCGTGACGGCGATGGAACTGTTCAGGCCAATCGAGCCGACGTCGTTCCAGGTCAGGGTGCCAGCCGGGGCGGCACTATCTGGGGCGCCGGCAGAACTGCTGACGAAGGACAGGATGCTGGCGTCGAACGTGTCGGTGAGCGGCACGGTGGTGAGCGGAACTTCGCCAGTATTGGTCACCACGATGCGAAAGTTGACCGCGTCGCCGACCGCGGCCGGCAGGGTCGCGGGAGCAAGGCGAGTTTTCTCGATGGTGTAGGCCGGAGCGAGAACGCGATAGTTGGCGTCGGCATCCATCTGCGGCAGGGTGTTGCCGTTGACCGTGGTCGGCGTGGTAGAGGCGGTGTTGAGGCGGAGCGCGCCGGAAGTCGAAGCGATGGTATCGAAGGTGACCGCGATACTGGCAGTTCCGCCATTGGCAATGATCGGACCGACGTTGTTCCAGGTCAGCGAACTCGCGGTGGCCGAACTCACCGGCGGCACTGCACTCGAGAAAGCGACCGAGGCGGCGTCGAATACATCGATAACCGGCACGGTTTGCAGATCGACTTCACCGGTGTTGGTGATGACGATGTCGAAGATGATGGCTTCACCCACTTCGCGATCGACCGGACCACGCCGCACTTTGGTAAGCGTGTAGGACGGAGCGGCGATGATGTAGGGCGCGGTGTCCGTTTGCGAGGCGACCGTGTCTTGGCCAGCCGGGGTCGTCGGGGACGTGGAAGCGGTGTTGTTTTGCATCGCGCCGAAGGTGGAGGTGCGGGCGGTGAAAACGAGGTCGACCATGTGGGAGGAGCCAGGGTTCAGGCTACCAAGGTTGGCCCAGTTGAGACCACCTGCGGTCGCGGAGGTTTCCGCCGGAGTAGCCGAGACAAAGGTGAGTTCGGTGGCGTTGAACGAGTCGGTGAGCGGAACGGTCGCAAGTTGGACTTCGCCGGTGTTGGAGATGGTAATTGTGAAGGTCACGGCTTCACCAACTTCCGCCACGCGAACATTGCCGGCCGCGTCGAGCGGTCCGGTGGTGGTCTTGACTAGTTCGTAGCCAGGCACGAGGCGGTAGAGACCCGCGTCCCAATCCAGATCGGAGTCACCAGAATTGAGGGTGAAATTGATCGTGTTGCCGAGGCCGTTGATGTCGCTGTCGACCTCGTCGTTTCCACCGGCGTTTTGCGGGGAGACGAGAAAGCCAGCCGGCACGCTGAACTGAAGCGAGTAGTCGCCCGGCTGGAGGCCGGTGAACAAGTACTCACCATTCGGTCCGGTTATCATCGTTCCTTGCGAGACGCCGTTGTCGTCAAACAGTTCGACCTGCACGTTGGGGATGCCCATTTCACCGGGATCTTGAACGCCGTCACGGTCGGTATCGAACCAGACGAAGTCACCAACTTCGGCGGGAGTGTAGATGCCAGCGTCCCACGTGAGATCGGCTTCACCAGCCTCAAGGGTGGTCACGATGGTCTGGCCATTACCGATGTTGGCATCGCTGTCCACGCCGTCGGTGGTGGCGTCACGTGTGGTGAAGACCGCACCAGCGGGGGGAATAAATTCGACGAAGTAGTCGCCGGGCGGCAGGCCGCTGAACAGGTATTCGCCATTGGGCCCAGTGGGCATGGTCCGGACAATCGTACCGGGCGCAATGTTATTGTAAAGATTGACGGTCACACCGGGGATGCCGGGTTCGCCTGGGGATTGTTCACCGTCCGCGTCGAGGTCCTCCCAGACGCGGTTGCCGATGGCGGCGAGCGAGGGGACTTTGCCGATGGTCTCGATGGTGACGTCGAGGTCTTGGGCCTGCGCGTCAATCATCAAGCGCACCGCGCCGACGTTGGAGAAGTCAGCGCCAGCACCCGCAGCCGGGGTGAACGCAGAAAACGGAATCGACTGTGGAATAGTCGGCGGCGCATTCGGCGTGATGGTCGTGTTGAACGTAGAGAAATTGGCTCCGTCCGTGTACACTTCAATGGTAAAGGTGACGGGACCCAAGTCCTTTCCGGTGATGTCGAAGGTGATGGTATCGTTAGTGAGGGCTCCGTTGGCTGCGGTCGTGAAGTCGATGCCACCGAGTCCGATCGGGTCGAGGGCAATGGCGCTGTCAGGGCCGTCCCAGTCGATGGTGGATTTCAAGAAATAGCCACTCGGGAAGGATCCAAAATTGAAGTTTCCTGACCCTGCTTGGGCCAACGCCAGACTATTGATGGGCAAGTTGTTCGCGGTGATTTCAAATTCCAAATCACGTTCGCCGCCGAGAATCCCGGGGCCGCTCACGCTATCGAAGCCTTGAGTGCTTGCTGGAACAGCACCGCCACCGTCAGAATCGAGAAAAATCTGCTGAGTGGTGGTGAAGTCGTCCACGAGGAAACAGGCGGGGTTGGCCAGTAGTCCAGTGTTCGCCGTCACCACATCCGCTGCGGCGACCGTGATATTGGACACGACACCGTTCGGGCCGGCGGCGCTGCCGGAACCCATCGGTCCGACTTGGAACCCGGTGGGCGTGAACACTTGCAGGTCGTACGTACCGGCAGGGACTCCCGTGAAGAGAAAGTTGCCATTCGCGTCGGTCGTTTGCGTCGAAACAACCGTACCGCCATTCAGCAGAGACACGACGACCCCAGGTGCACCGCTAGCCTCAGTGGCGGATTGCGCACCGTCGGCGTTACTGTCGAACCAGACTTGGTCGCCGATCGTGGCCGAAAATGCGGGTAGAGTGAGAAGTCCAACGGCCGTGGCCAGAAGGAGCGCTTGTACTTTTCGGGTAATTGAACCCGTGCTCTTATAGTTTTTCATATCAATTATGTGGCCTTTAAAAAAATCTCCCAATGTTACCAAACACGACAATCATACAGGCGTTACGTGCTATTAACAAGATAACAACAGGATGTTATTAAATGATGGAGTTTTTGACAACACTGTCAAAAAGTCATGAATCGATGCTCCTTTGCGGCATGATGCGCCCTTTTTAGCAGAATGTACCACACGTCCTATCAACTTGGCACTCAAAAAAATGCGTCATAGTCTATAAAACAAGAGGAGAAAGCCACAAAGTGGCTATCCACAATGCCTTACGCCCCATCAACATGCGCGAGGAAGTGTAATTTAGATTGCCAACGTATTTTCCGAGCCAGGCAGGGCCGAACACAGAAAAAGCCCGCCAAATTGGCGGGCTTCCGAACCGAAAAGACCGGCGTAGGTCTTAGGGGTCAGTGGTGGTGGTCGTGCCCATCACCACCAACGGCGGGTTCGGGGATGTCGGTGACCATGCACTCGGTGGTCAACATCAAACCGGCGATGGACGCGGCGTTCTGCAACGCGGTGCGGGTCACTTTGGTCGGATCGATGACACCAGCTTTCACCAGATCTTCGTATTCGAGCGTGGCGGCATTGAATCCGTGAGCACCTTTCTTCTCGGACACGCGTTTGGCAACGACGCTGCCTTCGTGTCCGGCATTTTCCACGATCTGGCGCAGCGGGGCGGCGCAGGCGCGGCGGATGATTTGTTCGCCGATCGCCTCGTCACTTTCGGACTTGGCTTCTTTGATGACGTCACGGGCGCGCAGCAGAGCGACACCGCCGCCGGGAACGATGCCCTCTTCGACGGCAGCACGGGTAGCGTGCAGGGCGTCTTCAACGCGGGCTTTCTTTTCCTTCATCTCGATTTCGGTGGCGGCACCGACATTGATGACGGCCACACCACCGGCCAACTTGGCGAGGCGCTCTTGGAGCTTTTCGCGGTCGTAGTCTGAGGTGGTTTCCATGATGCCGCGTTTGATTTGCTCGACGCGCGCCATGATCGCTTTAGATTTGCCGCCGCCTTGGACGATCACGGTTTTATCTTTGTCGATGCTCACGCGCTTAGCCGAACCGAGGTCGGCGATGGTGAGGTTCTCGAGTTTCACGCCAAGATCTTCGGAGATGAACTTACCGCCGGTGAGGATGGCAATATCTTCCAGCATGGCTTTGCGGCGATCGCCGAAGCCGGGTGCTTTGACGGCGCAGGCGGACAGCGTGCCACGCAGTTTGTTAACCACGAGGGTCGCGAGCGCTTCGCCTTCGGTGTCTTCGGAGATGATGAGCAACGGACGGCCTTGTTTGCTGATTTCTTGGAGGAGGTTCAGAATCTCGGACAGGTTGCTGATCTTCTTCTCGAACAGGAGAATGAAGGGGTTTTCGAGGTCGCACTCGCGGTTTTCTTTGTCATTGGCGAAGTGCGGGGAGAGGAAGCCTTTATCGAACTGCATGCCTTCGACCAGGTCGAGGGTGGTGTCGATCGACGTGGCTTCTTCGACGGTGATGGTGCCGTCTTTGCCGACTTTGTCCATGGCTTCGGCGATGATCTCGCCAATCTCGGACTCGCCATTGGCGGAGATGGTCGCGACTTGGGAGATCTCGTCGGTGCTTTTGACCGCTTTGGATTGCTTGTGCAGATTCTCGACGACTTTGACGACGGCCGCGTCGATGCCGCGTTTGAGGGCCATAGGGTTGGCACCGGCGGTGACATTTTTCAGGCCTTCGCGGTAGATCGCCTCGGCGAGCACGGTGGCGGTGGTGGTGCCGTCGCCGGCGTTGTCGGAGGTGCGCGACGCCACTTCACGAACCATTTGCGCGCCCATGTTTTCGAACGGGTCGCAGAGTTCAATCTCTTTGGCGACGGTGACACCATCTTTAGTAATAGTGGGGGAGCCGAACGACTTGTCGATGATCACGTTGCGACCGCGCGGGCCCATGGTGACTTTAACTGCGTCGGCGAGTTGGGCCACACCGCGCTGGATCGCGCTGCGGGCATCTACATCGTATTTTACGTCTTTAGCTGACATGTGAGTGGTTTCCTTACTTCTTTTTCAAGATGCCGAGGACGGAGTCCTCGCTGAAGAGTTGGTGGTCGGTTCCGTCGATGGTGACGTCAGATCCGCCGTATTTCGGGATAAGGACGGTGTCGCCTTTCTTGACGTTTTCGACGTCAGGGCCGATGGCAACGACCTTTCCTTGTTGGGGTTTTTCTTTGGCCGAGTCGGGCAGGTAAATGCCGCCGACGGTTTCGGCTGCGTCGGTGTCCGGCTTCACGAGGATCCGGTTGCCTAGGGGTTTGATGGTCATAATGAGTTCCTCCGGTTTCCCGGTGTAAATTGATGTTTTCGGCCCGCGTTCCTGCACAAAGGAGAGGGTTCGGGCAAGTCTCAACGGTAGAAAATACTGGACAGAGCCTTCGGCCGGCCTTCGACGGGGAGTAGTCAGTTTGTCGGTCGTCAGGCATCAGTGGTCAGTGATCAGTGGCTAGTGAGGACTCGCCCTCCGGGCAGCGGGGAAGGAAGTGGAGGTCGTCTCAACCGAGATTGTCAGTACCGTTAGCGCAGAGAGAAGAGTGGACCTGTCGGTGGAACGGGGAAAATCGCCGATTTCAGTTCCATCCGCACCCAAAGGTCCTCGGACGCTGAAATCGGCAGGTCATCTCTTGTTTCGGTGCGCCCACGCGATTCAACCGGAACAGAAAAAACGCGTTCCTTTCATCTTCAATCGTTCACCTTCAACCTTTCGACCGCAGGTCGCTTCCATTCTCCGACCGCAGGTCAGAACGGTTCTTTTTGAACAGAGATCAGCTTGGGATTGTCATTTGCCTATGGATTTGGGTAAGCGTCACGCCGTGAAGTCGGAAAACAGCATCATGGCCCAAGCACGTCGCTTCTTTGCGATCGCCTATCTCACGGCCCTCGAAACGACGAGGCAGCCGATCTGCCTGATTCTCGCGACCATTAGCGTGCTGACCATCGCTCTGTTTCCGGTGATCATCGCGCACAAGATGGGCGACGCCGGCAAGCTGATCCGCGATAGCGCGCTGGCCACCCATTTTCTCATCGGCCTAGTAATGGCCACCTACGCGGCGAGTTCGACCATCGTGAAGGAGATCCGCAGCGGTACCGTGTCGTCCATTCTTAGTAAGCCGGTGTCGCGCGAGCTGTTCCTGCTGGCCAAGTTCGCCGGGATCGCCGCCGTGATGCTGGTGTTTTCCACGATGGCCAGCATGGCGACGCTGCTCGCCGAACGCGCCGGAGCCGAGAGCTTCAGCGTCGACAAGTACGCCCTCTATCCCCTGTTGTTCTCCGTTCTGCTCGCCTACTGCGTGGCCGGGTTCATCAATCACCGCACCAACCGGCCGTTCACCTCGAACGCGTTCTGGCTGATGGTGATGGCGGTGTTCATGGCCTTTCTGGTTGGCGGCCTGCTCAACGAAGGCGGCCGCCTGACTGCGTTCGGCAGCAAGTACGACTGGAATCTGCTGCCCGCCTGCGCGCTGGTCGCGCTCGGCGTGCTGCTGCTGCAAGGCATCGCCACCGGACTCGCGATCAAGCTCGAAGCGGTGCCGACATTAAGCATCTGTTCGATCTTGTTCATGGTCGGCCTGATGTCCGATTTTCTGTTCGGCACCCATCGCGAGGAAAGTTGGCTGGCCGAAGCGATGTACACCATCGTGCCCAACTGGGGCCGATTCTGGATGGCCGACATGCTCACCAATCCCGGCGTCATCCCGTGGAGCCTGGTCGGCACCACCGCCGTCTACGCCGGACTCTATCTCGCCGGCGTACTCGCCATCACCTTGTTCGTTCTGCGTCTCATCGAGATCAAATAGCCGCTTAAAACCGCTGAAAAAAACTGGAAACATCATGGGTAAACTCGTCGCACGAATTCTAATCATCGTCCTCCTCTACCTGCTCTGCTACGCTGGGCTGCGCTTCTTCGGCGTTCTCGAAGCCAAGTCCGTCCTCTCCGCTACCAACCTCGGCGAGTCGGTGACCCAGATCCACGTCGCCGAAGGCAAACCCAGCTGGGTCGGCTTGATCTACAAACCACTCTGCGAACTCGAAGGCGTCGCCTACGGCGTTCACGACATCAGCAAGAACAAGTCGAAGCCAGAGCTCGGCAGCGGCGAATATTAGACGGGCTGTCTATTATTCCCAGTGATCAGTGATCCGTTTTCCGTGGGACTCCACCCTTCGGGCCTCTATTACTTCTACTTCGGTCAGCCCGAAATCCGGTTGGCAAGAGTTCACCATCGTGTGGCAATTGCTTGCCATAGTGTGGCAACCACTTGCCATAGTGTGGCAGGAGTTCGCCACACTATGGCAGAAGTTTGCCGCCCGAAACACAGACATTAGGGCAGTTGCCTTGATACCGCGCAAGCGGCGCGGGAGCCCCTCGCCCTCCAATTTTTGGGATGTTTGAACCAAGCCCGGCCGGTAAACACAAGGATCACTCAAGAGGCCGCAAGCCCAACGACTGATCACTGATTACTAAAAAGCCCGCAGGGCCGACCACTGATCACTCGCAGCTAAAAGGGCACCGCCCGTTTAGCTGCGACTCCCGTAGTCCTTGCTCGCCTTGAGCAAGAACTCGCGTTCCTCATCGGTCAAACTACCAATTCCGTCGCGGCTGACTTTGTCGAGCAACTGGTCGACGCGCTGCTTCACCGCGACTTTCTCATCGGCTTTCTTGCGTTCGCGTTTGACCTCGACCTTGCGCACGTCCTCCTTGTTCTTCACGAGGCCGCCGAGCGAGCCGAGGCGAGATTCGAGATTCCATTGCCGGGCATAGTAGAGAAACCCGAACGCCAGTCCACCAAGGTGCGCCGCGTGCGCGATGCCGTCCTGATAGCCATTCACGAACTGCAGCACCACCGGCAGCAGATCAAAGATCACCAAGGCGAGAACCACCCAGCGAATTTCGACCGGGATGACGAGGAACAGCAAAATTTTTTCCCGCGGGAACCAGAGGGCAAACAGCATGGTCACGCCCATCACCGCGCCGGACGCACCGACGGCCGTCGCCTTTAAGTTGGTGGCAAAATCCAACGCGATGAAGGCGAACGAAGACACGATCGCAGCGACCAAATAAAAGTAGAGGAACTCGCGGGACCCATACTTCCGTTCCATTCGACAGCCGAACATGAACAGGATCCACAGGTTAAACACGATATGCAGAATCTTTGATGTGCTGTGACAGAACGCAGAAGTCAGCAACCGCCAAACCTGGCCGCGTACCACCTTGTGACCGTCCAAGGCCAAGAACTCGGTGAGCGGCGGAATGAAGATCTGCAGCAGCCAGACCGCCACGTTCACGATAATCAGCCACTTCACCACCGGCGTCCACATCATGCCGCCCATGAGCCGCCCACCCTGCTCGTGGCTGTCCCTAAAATAGTCTCGATCGGAATAACCCATGGAGTGTCGTTATAAGGGCGCAAGCCAAGCGGCGTCCACCAATTTTCTCCACAGAAACCTTCGATTAAACTGATGTGCGCTGCGCGGACCACGGAGAGCACGGAGGTACGGAGCTCAGCCGCGCACGAACCTCCGGTTCGAGACGCCCTCGGTGACCTTCATGGACCTCCGTGTCCTCCGTGGTTAAATCGACGTGCGCTGCGCGGACCACGGAGAGCACGGAGGTATGGAGCTCACCTATACACGAATCTCCGGTTCGAAACTCCTCCGTGACCTCTGTGTTCTCCGTGGTTAAATCGACGTGCGCTGCGCGGACCACGGAGAGTACGGAGGTACGGAGCTCAGCCGCGTACGCACCTCCGGTTCGAAACGCCTCCGTGACCTCTGTGTTCTCCGTGGTTAAATCGACGTGCGCTGCGCGGACCACGGAGAGCACGGAGGTACGGAGCTCAGCCGCGTACGAACCTCCGGTTCGAAACGCCTCCGTGACCTCCGTGTCCTCCGTGGTTAAATCGACGTGCGCTGCGCGGACCACGGAGAACACGGAGGTACGGAGCTTACCTATACACGAACCTCCGGTTCGAAACTCCTCCGTGTCCTCCGTGGTTAAATCGACGTGCGCTGCGCGGACCACGGAGAGCACGGAGGTGCGGAGCTCAGCTATACACGAACCTCCGGTTCGAAACTCCTCCGTGACCTCTGTGTTCTCCATGGTAAACTGACGTGCGCGGCGCGGACCACGGAGAGCACGGAGGTACGGAGCTCAGCTATACACGAACCTCCGGTTCGAGACGCCTCCGTGACCTCTGTGTTCTCCGTGGTTAAATCGACGTGCGCTGCGCGGACCACGGAGAGCACGGAGGTACGGAGCTCAGCCGCG
>ENA-ORXR01000688-ORXR01000688.1-marine-metagenome-genome-assembly--contig:-NODE-688-length-42103-cov-9.725384_pt1 | contig 42103 bp, 33 predicted proteins | sample MGYA00237866_ERZ511479 | MGnify/ENA metagenome assembly ERZ511479
GTCAGGGTCAGGACGAACAGGAATTCCGTCCAGCTGAAGATGAAGCAGAGCACCGCCGTCGCGGCGACACCGCCAATCGCCATCGGCGCGACAATGCGCCGGAAGATGAGCCAGCGAGATGCGCCGTCGATCAGCGCAGCCTCGTCGATTTCGACGGGGATGTCGTCGAAGAAGCTCTTCAGTAGCAGAACGGCCAGCGGCAGGTTCATGAGCGCATGCACGATGATCACACCGGTATAGGTATCGAGCAGGCCGAACTGCTTGTAGATGAAGAACATCGGGATGGCGACAGCAACCGGCGGCATCATGCGCGTCGAGAGGACCCAGAAGACGAAGTGATGCTGGCCATCGAAGCGCATGCGCGAGAGCGCATAGGCGGCGAAGGTTGCGATGGTGACGGCAAGTGCCGTCGAGAAGACGGCGATGATGACGCTGTCCCACAGTCGCGGCAGCATGTAGAAGTTGCCGCCACCAGCGAGTGGACGCGAACTGGATGTACCGCCGAGCGAGATACCGAACACTTCCTCGAAGGATTTGCCACTGAAAGTGAAGTCGAATATCAGTGGCGGCAGTTCGAAGATCTCTCGCTCGACCCGGAAAGCGATGGTGAACCAGTACCAGATCGGAAACGCGAAGATGGCGACGACAAGCCAGGCCGCAAGTGCGCGGAAGACACGATAACCGTTGCTGTGCATGGTCTGGTTCTGCATGTGTGGTCCCGGCTACCAGCGAAGCTTCGTCAGATAGACGAAGACGTTGGCGACGATTAGAATCACGAACAGCGAGAACAGGCTGATGGTCGCACCGTAGCCCCAGTTGATGAAGCTGAAGGTCTGCTGCCAGGCATACAGACTCAAGGTGTAGGTCGATGTGCCCGGCCCACCGGAGGTCATTACATAGACGTAGTCGAAGGTGCGGAAGAGGTCGATGCCGCGAATCAGTACGGCAATGGCGATGACCTTGCTGAGCATCGGCAAGGTCAGTCGGCGGAAGATCTGCCAGGCCGATGCACCGTCGATGACGGCTGATTCGAAGGGCTCGGTGGGCATCGCGCGGAGCCCGGCGAGAAAGATCAGCACCATGAAGGGGGTCCACTGCCAGATGTCGGCAAGCATCACACCGGCCAGCGCGGTAGCCGGATTGCCGAGAATCGACTGACCGCCGAGCAAGCCGATGCTCTTCAGGGCATACGTGAAGACCCCGAACTGAGCATCCTCGAGTAGCAGGAACATCATGCCCGTGATGGCGGGAGGGATCACCAGCGTCAGCGTCAGCACGCCGCGCAGAAATCCGAATCCGGGGTCATCCGAATCAAGCAACAAGGCGATACCAAGCCCGAGTACAAGCTGAATGACAAGGCAGATCGCGGTGTAGAGCAAGGTGATGCCGAGAGCTCCCCACATGCGTCCGTCAGCGAACAGCTTCACCCAGTTGGCACCTCCAACCCATTCCAGCGCTCGTCGTTTCGGGACGAACTCATGCAGGCTCAGCCAGATGTTGTAGAAGAAAGGAAAGACCGCGAAGACCACCAGCATGGCTATCAGCGGGAACAGCCAGGGAAAGGCGTGATCCGAAATCATCGCGCGCGGCGCGCGAATGTGCAGGCCGGCGTCATCGTTGCCGCGCGTCATTGGTCCCTGGTGCGCGTCGCATGCATTGGTGCTGCGTGAAAACCACGTTGCCGCACCACTGCTCGAGTTGGGGCTGCACTCATCATGACCGCGAGAAGTTCCAAATCCGGTTGAGAGAGCCTGCCACAGCCATTGTCCTGTCGCAACACATTTGTTAGCATCGTATGACAGATGTGCGCAATGCAACTTAGACACCCTCCGGGGGAGACCTGCAGCTTGGACAGCGATTGGCCGGAGCAGCTCGCGGTACGTGTGTCGCGCTGCTACTATGAGCTTGGCATGACCCAGCAGGCCATCGCTGCCGAACTCGGCATGACGAGATCACGGGTTATCCGACTGCTTGCCGAATCCCGCCAGAACGGCCTTGTCACGATCACCATCCACTCGCCGTTGCTCGAGAATATCGAGCTGGCCGAGCAGCTGGCCGAGCGCTATTCGCTGACTCGATGCGAAGTCTGCCTGAGTCATGCCGAAGACGAGCAGATGCTGGCGCGCCAGATCAGTGCGGCTGCGTGTGACTTCGTCTCGCGGCGGCTGAAAGATGGTGTAACGATCGGCCTTGGCTGGGGAGTCACCTTGCAAGCGTTCGCGGAACGCCTGAAACCCTTGCCGCTCAGGAACGCGTCGGTCGTCGCGCTTCTCGGATCCCTGACCCGGCGTTCGTCGATGACGCGCTTCGAAGCGAGTACGGCACTTGCAGCGAAACTCGAAGCCGAGTGTCTGTATCTGCCGGCACCAATCGTCTGCGGATCCGAGGATAGTCGGCAGGCGATCATGGCCCAGCCGCTGTTTCGCGAGATTCACCAGCGCGCACTTCAGGCCGATCTGGCGCTGGTCAGTATCGGCGGACTCGACAGTTCGACGATTCGCGCGGTCGGTCTGGTCAACGACAGGGAGGTGTCATCGGTCCGCAAGCGCGGGGCGATCGGCAACTTTCTCGGCTACTTCATCGATCGCGATGCAACCATCGTGTCCCATCCGCTCAACGAACGCATCATCGGCATCGATGGACGCACCTTCAAAGGCATCCCCGAACGCATCATGATCTCGGCCGGCGCCAGCAAGGTCGAGGCCATGCAAGCGGTGCTCTCGCAAGGCCTTTTGACCGGTCTGGTCACCGATGACTCGACGGCTCGGGCGCTGCTTGCGTATCCACCCTGACGGCCAAAGTGCTGTCTCCAACCCTACGTCGAGGAACATCCGACATGAAAGATCGAGCCGTCCGTCAGCAGATCATCGATCTGTGCCTCGAGATGAACGCCACAGGGCTTAACCAGGGCACCTCCGGGAACATCAGCGCGCGCCTGGGCGCGGCCATGCTGATCACGCCGAGTGGTGTGCCGTATGGCGAGCTCGAGCCCGATGCCATCGTCAGCATGCAGATCGACGATGACGAGTATGCATGGGAGGGAGATCTGAAGCCATCTTCCGAATGGCATTTCCATCGCGCCATACTACAAGCCAAACCCGAGCAAGATGCCATTGTCCATACACATTCGACCTTCGCGACCGTGCTGTCGATTGCGCGGCGAGACATTCCGGCGTGCCACTACATGATCGGGGCGTTCGGTGGTGCGACCGTGCGCTGTGCCGACTATGCGACCTTCGGTACTCCCGAGCTATCGAGAAACGTGCTCGAGGCCATGCGCGAGCGATCAGCGTGTCTCCTGGCGAATCACGGCATGGTTGCTTGCGGCAAGGATCTCGACAAGGCCATGTGGGCGGCGGTGGAACTCGAGACGCTGTCCAGGCAGTATTTCCATTCGTTGCAACTCGGTCAGCCATTCATTCTCGATGATGCAGAGATGGACAACGTGATCGAGAAGTTCAAATCCTACGGTCCGTCCAGACCGGTCAGCAAATGATGGCAGCCGATCTGCTCGATGTCGCGATAATCGGTGACCGGTTCATGCAATCCCTGCGCTTCGAGGAAGCGCTCGTGGACGCCTGTGGTGAGCGCCTTCGCTGTCGTGGACTGGACCTTCCCTGGCCTGACGAACCGATGACGCAAGGCAACGCCAAGCTTGGCACCGAGGGCCTGTCCGAGCTGCAGGGCCATCCTGACGAGGTTGTCTCTCATGTTGGCGAGGCGAGCCTGCTGGTCACACACCTCGCGCCACTGTCGGCGACGATGTTCGAGCGCATGCCCGCGCTGCGATTCGTCGCCGTGTCGCGCGGCGGTCCGGTCAATATCGACATGGAGGCGGCTCGGGAAAAGGGCGTCACGGTGGTCAATACGCCTGGGCGTAACGCGAGCGCCGTGGCCGAATTCACGATTGGCGCGATCATTGATGAGACCCGCAATATCAGTCGCGGGCACGCCTCTCTCGCCCAGGGCGAGTGGAGAGGAGATCTCTATCGCGCCGATGTGCAGCGAGACGAACTGTCACGCATGACGATCGGACTGATCGGCTACGGCGAGATCGGCCGGCGTGTGACGACTTTGCTGCGTGCCTTCGGTAGCACGATCTTCGTGTCCGATCCTTACGTGTCCTTGTCGGACGTCGACAAGGAAGCCGGAGTCAGGCAGGTGCCGCTTGACGAATTGCTGTCGAGTTGCGACGTCGTCTCTCTGCACGCCCGGGTCAACGATGAGACTCGCCAGTTCATGAATGCCGAGGCTTTCGCGAAGATGAAGCCCGGTACCGTGTTCATCAATACCGCGCGAGGACCCATGGTCGACTACAGCGCCTTGCACGACGCTTTGTGTTCAGGTCATCTGGGCGGGGCCATGCTCGAGACCTTTGCCGAAGAACCACCCCCGGGCGACTTGCCGCTGCTGCGTTTGCCAAATGTGACCCTTACGCCGCATATCGCCGGTGCCTCGTTGACGACGGTGCGTGTCGCTGCCGAAGGTATCGGGGAAGAGGTGCGGCGCTACCTGGATGGAGAGCCGCCGCTTAATTTGTGTGCGTAGGTCAGCGGGTGTGTGTTGATCAGTTGGAGTTTGCAAAGGTCAATTTAAGGGTACATGGGGTCAGCCTAGACTTGCGTCGATCAGTCGGAGCATGCATGGATCAGTCTGATCTGAAGATGACGGATGTCAGGCTAGCCTGAATAACACAAATATATAACAGTAAATATATACAGTAAAGTATAGAACTCGACGTTTTTCTTACCCGAAGTATGCGACCCTTCATTCACACGTTGAATGGAGTCATGCATGGATGCGCTGACCGTTGCACCGTCGTTCGCTGTTCTCTCGTCTATAGGCGAGAGTACAGTCGCGCTCTATGGGTGTGTCGCTGAAGATCCAGCGGGCTACGATGTTCCCCACCCTCCCGAACCGGCCAGTTCAGCGTGCGCCGACGACGTCATGGGGAAGATCCAGGAGGGCAAGCGACTGCGTGTGGCGATGGCACTGTTGGATGGGCTGCAGCGTTCATCCGATGATCGCGCCAGCGAGGCCGCCTGGTTGCGGTCGCGCGTCGCCCGGGCGGCAGGCCAGGAGCCACCAGACGACGATCCTGACGCGCTGCGCCGTCGGTTGAAGTCGCTTGCCAGGACAACGGATCGCAATCTGGCCGAGCAGCTTCAGCTACTGGTCCGCTTCGATGAACAGAAACTCTATGAACAGGAAGGATGTCGAAGCATGCTCCTGTGGATGGATGTGCATCTGAAGCTGGGGCGCGTGGCTGCCTTCGAGAGACTGCGTGTCGGGCGAGCGTTACTCGACCTGCCCTTGCTCGCTTCGTTGTTCATGCTCGGCGAGATCTCGTTCTCGCAATTGCGTGTGCTTGCCCGACATGCTACCGCGGCAAACGAAGGCGAGTTGGCAGTCGCTGTGCTCGAACTCTCCGTGTCGCAGACGATCGACTATTGCCAGCGTTTCCGGCACATCGCCGATGAGGATGAAGACAGAGCCATCGCAGAGATGGTCGGGCAGGAAGAAGCGGATGCTCGGGCAGCGCTTCGTGCGTACGAGCGACGTTCACTTTCCGTTCGCGAAGTCGACATGCACACGACTCGCGTCACGCTTGAACTCCCCAACGATCTGGCAGCCGAGTTCCTCCGTTCGCTTGAACAGGTGGAAGACTGGATTCGTGAGGGTGGCGAGGCTGAAGCGAGTGCCGAGACTGTGGCGAAGGTGCAAGTGGAACAGCCTGAACAGCAAGCACAGACCGCTCGAACTGCAACCATGCTCCGCGCCGATGCCGCCGTCCTGATGAGTCGCCGCTCGCTCGCGCATGCTGGTGAGGCCATCGCGATGGCTGATCGCTATCGCGTGCAGGTTGACGTCGACGTCCAGCACCTGGGTGGTCAAGTTGCCGAATTCGGAAATCTCGACACGAGCGACACGATGCGACCGACGCAACGTCCTCAGCTGCGTGGACGTGGGCCAATCCCGCTTGCCATGGCACGGCGGCTTGCTGCGACCGCCGGGTTCACGCTGTTCGCGACCGATACTGATGGCGAGATCATCGGTACACGCCAACGCGCGGCGCCGTTCAGCAAGCGACAGATTCGCGCATTGAATTCGAGAGACCGGTGCTGTCAAGTGCCAGGCTGCGGCGCAACCCGTCATCTCCACGGGCATCATGTCGTGCATCGCGCAAACGGTGGCGGCTCTGATCTCCGAAATGCGGCGCTGGTCTGCGGTTCGTGCCACCGCCTGCTACACGAAGGCGGATTCCGACTCGAACGCATCGGGCCGATGGGCGCAGCTCCCGGACCACTTTCTGCTGCGCTTGACGTTGACCCGTCGAGCCGAAAGCGTGCGCGGGCAAGATTGGCGATCGTGCAGCGCTTTCGACTCTACGGGCCAGACGGTCGAGAGCACGGCAGTCTCGGTGCCGCTCGGGAGGTTTCGAGAATGCGATCGGTTTTTTGCCGTCGCAGCAGTGGCGAGTCTACTCGTGGAGACCCGAGGCCACCGTCGGGCGTGGCTGTTATTGAAGAGCCAAGTCCACTACAGGACGAGTCTACTCGTGGAGACTTGAGGCCGCGACAGGGCGAGACTGTTCGCGGGGCCTGAATCTCGCTGCACGGCAGATCTACTCGCCGAGACTCAAGATCACCGTAAGAATTCTGGGTAACGTCCTGCAGCCCTGGCTCCACTGTGCCGAGCTTGACAAGAACTCCGTGGTCAGCATGCGGTCGTCGGCATGGGTCATGGGCGCACACTGGCGGCGGTCGTCGACGCTCTGCCGCGCAACGCGGTCCGCTCGCAGAGCGGCTCCGCTGGGCCTGCCCGGTGGGTGTCCTTGCTGGCTGGGTTGACCCGGAAGTTCTCTGCCAATCCCTACGATGTGATCTTCCGTCTTGCCGAGAAATCGGCGGTGGAGGCGTTCTTCATGTCGGCACCGATGTACGCCGACACGGTGGAGGACCGGGAGGTCATGCTCGGGCAGACCAAGCCTGTGTGTACTCGGTGTCGGCGCGACAGAGGCGGGCTACACCTTGCATCTCGGCACCATGGCGGATGGAACCGATGTACAGACGGAACTGCGCGAGAGCGGCGCCGTTGCCGAGCTGCTCGGGCAGTTCCTGGACGCGGATGGCGAGCTGGTCTCTACCCGCTGGGACGGTCGCATGATGGCCCCGACACTCGATACGCTACGAGGGCGCGAAGTCGTTGCTGTTGCCGGGGGCCTGAACAAGGTGGCGGCTATCGCTGCTGCGTCAAGGAGTGGCTTCCTCACCGGATTGATTACCGACGAATCGAGTGCGCGAGCACTCGTCGACACTGCACTCTGAACCGGCGCATGCATAGAGAACCGGTCGAGTTGCATGGGCAGACTCGCGGCGCAAGCACGCGGGCTGATCACGTGGCTACGGCCGCCAACGAGGGAGAACAGTAGATGCGAAATAGAGAGAAGGATCTGGTCAGGGATTTTCTGGCCGGGAAGATGAGCCTTCGTACGTTGATCAAGGGTACGGGCATCAAGCTGTTGCTCAACAAGCACCCGTACACCGATGCGATGATCGCCAACCTCGATGCCTTCAAGGAAATGACCGGGATGGAGGTCACCTATGACGTCTTTCCGGAAGACGTCTATTTAGACAAGGTGACTGCGGCACTGTCATCAGGCTCGAGCGAATACGACGCCTTCATGACCGGCGCTTACATGACCTGGACCTATGGACCGGCTGGCTGGATAAGCGATCTCAACGAGTGGATCAACGATCCAGCGAAGACGCCACCGAACTACAACTTCGAGGACATGTTGCCCGGGCTTCGGGCATCGACCGCATGGGATGGCGTACCGGGAAGCGAACTCGGTGGCGAGGGCGCGAAGCAGTGGTGCATTCCCTGGGGTTTCGAAGCGAACAATCTTGCCTACAACCGCAACATGTTCGAACAGATCGGTGCCAAGCCGCCGACCAACATGGATGAGTTGATCGAGGTAGCGGCTCGCTGCACGAACGAGATCGATGGTGTCTACGGCATCGGTGTTCGCGGCTCGCGTTCCTGGGCAACGATCCACCCGGGCTTCCTTTCCGCCTATGCGAACTTCGGCGAAAAGGACCTTTATAGCGACGGTGGTGCAATGTTTACGGCCATTAACACTGACGGTTCGAAAGCCTTCCATCAACAGTGGGTGCAGATGATGCAGGACTCGGGCCCGCGCGACTGGTCCTCCTGCAAAAGGCAGCGAGGACTTTGCATTCACCCTTCTGTCGTTCAGGTTTGCACCGCCGCTGCTCGTGTTGTTGCCGTTGACGCTGTACTTCCAGAAGATCGGCCTGGCCAACACGTATGTGGGTCTGATCTGGGTTTACCAGTTGATCTGTCTGCCTCTCATCCTGTGGATCGTCAGGGGCTACTTCGAGGACATCAGTCCCGACATCGAGTACGCCCATCGCATTGCCGGGAATTCGTGGTGGTCGACGTGCCGCAAGATAGCGATTCCGCTGGCCCGGCCCGGCATCGCGGCGGCGACCTTGCTGGCATTCATCTTCGCCTGGAACAACTTCGTCTTCGCACCCAGTATGGCCAGATCGCGGCCGCCATCATGCTGTCGATCGCGCCGACGCTCGTGCTGGCGCTGTTCGCGCAACGCTACCTGGTCGAGGGATTGTCTCTCGGCGCAGTGAAGGGCTAGGCTGGCGCGGATGATTCAATGGACTAGCAACGCCACCGTAACCATGCTTGTGTTGAGCAACATCACGCGTCGCTACGGACGCAATACCGTTCTCGACGACGTCACTCTCGATGTACCGCGCGGTGAAACCCTGGTGCTTTTCGGCCCCTCGGGTGCAGGCAAGACGGTCTTGCTCAGACTGATTGCCGGTGTGGTCGAGCCCGATGGCGGTACCGTCTTCATCGATGGTCGCGATGTGCAGGGGGTGGAGCCGGAGGCGCGTGGCATCGGCATGGCGTTTCAGAACTTCGCGCTGTTCCCGCACCTCTCGGCGCACGAGAACATCGCGACACCACTGTATGCACTCGGTGACGATGTGTCGAAGCGCGCCGCACGAGTCGAGCGCGTAGCGAAGTTGTCAAAGATCGATCATGTGCTGAAGCAGAATCCCGGTGCCTTGTCGAACGGTCAGAAGCAGCGCACCTCGCTCGCGCGAGCACTGGTTGCAGAACCTGCGCTACTGTTGCTCGACGACCCTCTGCGCAACGTCGATGCCAAGCTTCGGTTCGAGATGCGACGGAAATTGCCTCGTCCGCTGGCAGCTCTTGGCACCACGGTGGTCTATGTCACACAGGACTACAAGGAAGCGATGGCGCTGGGGGACCGCATTGCAGTACTGGTCGATGGTCGGATCGAACAGATCGGCACACCAGGCGAGATCTATCTTGCGCCTGCCACACGCCGGTGAGCGCGGCCCAACGGTATCGCTGTCGGGGCAGCGACTGGCCCTTGATCCGAGCCTTGCACGTGCCATCGGCAGTCCCTGTGTGCTGGGCATCAGGCCCGAGTCGATCGGATTCGCCGATGCGGCTGACCCCGAAGCCATCCCGGTGACAATCGAGGCCGAGACACCGCTCAACGAAAAGATCGTCGATCTGGTCACGACCCTTCGAGGTCAGGAGATCCTGGTGTCGCCACCCGTACACATGCCTGGCCCTGCGAGCACATCGGCACATATCCTCATACCGACAGGACACGCGCTCTTGTTCGACCGCGAAACCGGTCGGCGTATTCTGGCGGAAGGCGAGCAGCGGCAAGCAGGACAAAGGCAAGCAGGGCAAAGGCGATGAGTCAACTCGACATCGTCGACGTCACCAAGATCTACGACCCGAAGACCAATCCGGTAGCCGCGGTCAACTCTCTCGACCTATCGATTGGCGCGGGCGATATCGTTGCCTTGCTGGGCTCGTCCGGCTGTGGCAAGACATCGACCTTGCGCATGGTTGCCGGGTTTGAAGATATCACTCACGGATCCATCAGCATTGCCGGGCGCGACGTGAGTCGTCTGGCACCGGCTGCTCGTGGTATTGCCATGGCCTTTGAAGGCTATTCGCTCTATCCCCCGATGACCGTTCGTGAAAATATCGGCATCGCACTGCAGTCGGCGCGCGTCGCGACGGAAGAAATGGTCCGCCGGGTCGACGACATGGCGAACATGCTGGGTATCGAGAGCATACTGGATCGCTATCCGTCGTCTATTTCCGGTGGGCAACAGCAGCGTGCGGGTCTGGCGCGGGCATTGATTCGCGAGGCCGATCTGCACCTGCTCGACGAGCCGATGGGTCAGCTCGAGCCGCAGCTGCGGGCCTTGCTCAGAGGCCGTATCAAGCACTACCTGAAGGAGCGCGGTAGCACCGCCATTCTCGTGACCCACGACCAGACAGAGGCCGATGCACTGGCTGACAGGATTGCCGTCATGGAGAACGGTATCCTCCAGCAGTACGGTACGCCAAGCGTACTGCGGGAGCGTCCAGCGAATCTGTTCACGGGAACGTTTGTCGGTGAACCGCCGATGAATGTGCTCACGGCGACGCCCGTCATAGAAGGCGAACGCGTGCGGCTCCTGCTCGACGGGGACGTCACCCTTGATTATCCGCTCGGTGGCTTCGGTGTGGCGATCAGAGACATCCTTGCAAGCTCGTCGTCGATCGCGATCGGCATCCGGCCGCATGCGGTGCGCACGGGAGCACACGGTCGAGACGTTGCCGATTCCGCCGGCGGCCTCACGGTCGACAACGCCGGCGGCCCCAAGGGTGGCAGGACGTGAGTCGCGCCGAGGTATTGATCGGTATCGATGCCGGAACGTCGGTGATCAAGGCGGTCGCCTTTACGGCCGACGGCGAAGTGCGCGGTCGATGCAGTCGCCCCAATCACTACACCACGCTCGACAACGGCGGTGTCGAGCAGGGCATGCAGCGCACCTTCGACGATACAGTCGCTGTTCTAGAGGAGCTGGTCAGCACGACCCCGGTACTTGCCGAGCGCGTCGTCGGGCTTGCGGTAACCGGACAGGGCGATGGCACCTGGCGCTATGCCCGCGGGCAACCGCTTCACGACGGCTGGTTGTGGCTCGACGGGCGCAGTGTCGCTGAAGCCGCCTATCTCGAGCAGCTACCCCCTTACGACGAGGTCTATGCGCGCACCGGCACAGGCGTGAACGTGTGTCAGATGCGTACCCACCTCACGTGGAGGAAGCGCCACGCCAAAGATCTCCTGAAAAGTTCGGCTACGGCGTTTCATTGCAAGGACTGGCTCTGTTTCGGCCTGACCGGCGAGCGTGCCACTGATCCGAGCGAGGGTGTCTTCGGATTCGGCTCGTATCAGACGCGCGACTATGACGATGTGGTGATCGATGCGCTGGAACTTGCCGACCTGCGTGAGTTGCTCCCGCCGATGTTGGATGGCATGAAGACGTCAGCACCACTGATCGAGTCCATTGCGGCACGGACGGGTCTGCCGATCGGATTGCCTGTGACGCTGGGCTACGTCGATGTCATCTGTAGTGCGCTCGGGGGTGGCCTCTACAGTGGCGACGGCGTGCCGGGCTTCAGTATTGTCGGTTCGACCGGCATGCACATGCGGCTCGTTCGACAGGCCAGCGACGTCGTGCTCAATGCGGAACGCACGGGTTACACCATGTGCTTCCCGGGAGATTGCCATGCCCAGATGCAGTCGAACATGGCAGCAACACTCAACATCGACTGGCTGCTCGATCTGGTCGACGATGCCGCGCGATTCGCCGGACATGCGGCCGATCGGGATGCACTGTTGTCGCGTCTCGATGCCGATGTCGCCGCGGCTCCGGCGGGCAGGGTGATCTATCATCCGTATCTGTCGTGTGCCGGTGAGCGTGGGCCGTTCATCGACGCATCCGCGCGCGCGAGTTTCGTCGGTCTCGACTCGACGTGCGACTTCTCGACGCTCGCGAGAGGCGTCTATGAAGGGCTTGCCTGGGCTGCACGGGATTGTTTCGATGCAATGGGCAAGCGTCCTGCGGAGATCAGGCTGAGCGTTGGCGCTGCGCGATCGACAACCTTGAGCGCCATCATCGCGTCGGTGCTCGGTAGCACCGTTCGCAGCGTCGATCGGGCTGAATCGGGTGCCGCCGGTGCTTGCATGATCGCGGCCTGCGGGCAAGGTATCCATGCCTCACTCGAGATCTGCTCGCGGGAATGGGTCGATACGCGGCTGGGTGAGCCCATCGAACCCGATACCGCGCTGAATTCCCTGTACGAGAAACTCGCGCCCGCTTACCCGCTGACGCGTGAGTTGTTCACACCGATCTGGCATGCGCTCGCGCAACGGAGGCACCTTGGAGAGTCCACATCATGAGCAAGAGTGAAAGCGTTCACGATCAGGCTGAGGGCGCGGCAGCTAAAGGCCCGGAAGTTGAAGGACCCGTTGTCGATGTCGTCGTCATCGGTGGCGGGATCAATGGCTCGGGCGTCGCACGCGATGCCGTCGGTCGTGGCTTGTCGGTCGTCATGCTCGAGAAGGACGATATCGGCGAAGGCACGTCATCGCGATCCGGCAAGTACATTCACGGTGGCTTGCGCTATCTCGAGTATTACGAGTTCCGGCTTGTCCGTGAGGCGTTGATCGAGCGCGAAGTCGTTCTCGGCATTGCACCTCATCTGGCCTGGCCATTGCCGCTGGTCCTGCCGCACAGTGCCGAACAGCGACCACGCTGGCTCATTCGGCTCGGCCTGTTTCTCTACGATCACCTTGGCGGTCGCAAGAAGCTGCCGGCTACCCGCTCCATTGACCTGCGAACCGCGCCGGAGGGTGAGCCCGTCGATGCGGCCTTCGAACACGCGTTCAGCTACTATGATGTCTGGGTAGATGATGCAAGACTGACCCTTCTTAACGCGCTGGATGCTGCGGAACGAGGCGCCGTGGTGTTGCCGCGAACGCGCTTCGAGTCCGCCCGGCGAGTCGACGACGGTAGCTCCTGGGAGGTGACCTGGCGAGACAGGGAAACCGACGAGACCACCACTCGGCGGGCGCGCTCGCTGGTCAACGCGGCAGGCCCCTGGGTCGAGAAGGTAATAGCCGACGTCAGCGGTGCCGGTTCGGCCAAGCGTGTTCGCCTGGTCAAGGGTAGCCACATCATCATGAAACGGTGGTGGCAGGGTGAGCACGGCTATGTGCTGCAGCACACGGACAAGCGGCTGATCTTCGTCAACCCCTTGTTCGACGATCTGGCCTTGATCGGCACTACCGACATTCCCTATGAAGGCCGTTCGGAAGACGTCGCGATAGAGCCGGGCGAGATCGACTACCTGCTTGGCATTCTGAATCGCTATTTCAAGCAGTCGCTGACGCCGGCAGATGTTGTCGATACCTATTCCGGTGTGCGCCCGCTGTTCGACGATGACAGTAGCAAGAACGCATCCGCTGTCACCCGCGACTACACGTTCGAGCTCGATTCCGGAAATCGCGAATCTGGCGCTATGGCGCATGCCCCGCTACTCTCGGCTTTTGGCGGCAAGCTGACGACTTACCGGAAGCTCGCCGAGCACGGTCTCGACAGGTTGCAAGGTCACTTTCCGGAGATGGGGGGCGCCTGGACGGGAACCGAGCCGCTGCCCGGTGGCGACATGCCGAACACTGATTTCGATGCATGGTACGAGGCGTTCCGGGCGCGACATGCGTGGTTGCCTGCGCCTTTGGCACGGCACTATGCGCGGTGTTACGGCACCAGAGCCGATCGTCTTCTCGACGGCGCTGCATCAGTCGCCGATCTGGGGCATTGCTTTGGCGGCATTCTCTATGAACGCGAAGCGCGCTGGTCGATGGCACAGGAGTGGGCACGAACGGCCGACGATATCCTGTGGCGACGAACCAAGCACCGTCTGTTCATGAGTGCGGCCGAGCGTGAAGCCTTCGGACGCTGGCTCGATGGTCTCAACGTTAGGGCAACAACGAGGCAATGAGTCGGGCGACGCGTCGTGAAGCGCCTCCGGGCCCCATCGCCTCACGAACGTCATCGAATTGAAGGCGCATGACATCCGCACGATCGCGGTCAGTCAGCAGGGAGTGCAGCGCCTCACTCAGCGCCTCGGGCGTCGCCGCCCTCTGAAGGTATTCCGGGGCGATTCGTTGCCTGGCAACGATGTTGACGAGACCGATGTCCGGTATCCGGATCATGCGACTCATTATGGCGTAGTTGAGCGGCGCGATGATGTAGAGGATAACCATCGGTGTGCCGATCAGAGCAGTCTCGAGGGTCGCTGTCCCTGATGAGGTGAGCACCGCGTCCGCCGCACGGATAGCATTGCAGGCCTGCCCCTCGATCAGGGTGACCGGCAACGCCGAAGCCGTCAGCAGCGCGTCGATCGGTGCTCGCGAAAGCGTGGGCGCCAGGGGCAGCACGAAGTGCAGGTCGGGATGTCGTGATACGAGCAGTCGTGCACTGTCGAGCATTACCGGGAGCTGCCGACGAATCTCGCCGTTGCGGCTGCCGGGCAGGAGTGTCACCAGTGGCCCTGCTTCGGCCAGGCCAAGGTGCAAGCGGGCTTCTTCCTGACTGTAGGGCGAACGAGCATCATCGACCAGGGGGTGACCGACATGGGTGACGGGCACGCCGGCCTGCTCGTAGACCTCGACCTCGAAGGGAAACAGCACGGCCATGTGCGCGACGAGCGAGGCGATGCGCTCGACTCTCCCGGCACGCCACGCCCAGACTTGTGGGCTGATGTAGAAGAGAACGGGAATATCAAGCTCGCGCGCGGTTTCGGCAAGCTTCAGGTTGAAGTCCGGGTAGTCGACGATGATCAGGAGATCAGGGCGTCGCTCGCGCATCGTGTCGCGAAGCGCGCGCAGGCGCTTGATAAATCGCGGATAGTTGATCAGCACATCGACGATGCCGATGACCGCCAGGTCACGGCAATCGACGATCAGCTCGGTGCCGCCCGTAGCGAGCGCCCCGGCCCCCATCCCGAAAGCGTTGAACGAAATGCCCGATTCGCGAAGTTCATCGAGCGCGTGCGCCGCATGCGCGTCACCCGAGGCTTCGCCCGCACTGATCATGATGCTGTGCAAAGTGGCGCCCGGCGTGCGCGTTGCCGATCTGCTCAGCCGATCTGGTCAGCCGACGACGCCGCGCACAACCCCGGCAATACGGTCGATGGTCGCGTCCGGTAGCTCCGGATAGACCGGCAGGGAAAGACAGCGCTTGCTGTAGTCCTCTGCCACCGGGCAAGACATGTTGCGGGTCAGATGGGCTTCGATAGCCTCCTGGCGATGCAAGGGAATGGGGTAGTAGATCGCCGACGCGATCTTTTCTTCCTTGAGCGCTGCCATGACGGCATCACGTTTTTCGCTGAGGAGCGTGTACTGGTGAAACACCGGTGTGACTTCGCTGTGCCCATCGGGTGCAGCGAGTGGCGGAAGCTGCAAGGGCAGATCGGCAAAGTGCTCGTTGTAGCGAGTCGCGACGCGCAGTCGTTCACTGTTGAAGCGATCGATGTGCGGCAACTTCTGCCGCAGGATGGCGGCCTGCATCTCGTCGAGACGGCTGTTGTAGCCGATAACGCTGTGATGATAGCGAACCGCGCTGCCGTGCGTTCGCAGCACTTTGAGCGAGCTTGCAAGCTCGTCATCATTGGTTGCGACCATGCCGCCATCGCCGAAAGCGCCGAGGTTCTTGCTGGGGAAGAAACTGAAACAGCCGATGTTGCCGATCGAACCGGTCTGCCGACCGTCGACGAGAGCACCGAAGCTTTGTGCGCAATCCTCGATGATGGCGAGTTCGTGCTCATCGGCCAGTGCCATGATGGGCTTCATGTCGCTCGGCATGCCGAAGAGATGTACCGGTACGATCGCGCGCGTCTTCGGGGTGATGGCCGCGGTGATGGCGGTGGCATCCAGGTTGTAGGTTACCGGATCGATGTCGACGAAGACCGGGGTTGCACCGACATAGGCAATCGCTTCTGCGGTGGCGATGAACGTAAATGGAGTCGTGATGATTTCATCGCCGGGGCCCAAGCCGAGTGCCAGCATGGCCAGATGCAACGCATCGGTCCCGTTCGCACAACCGATCGCATGGGCGACGCCGAGATAGTCGGCTGCCTCCTTCTCGAAGGCAACGACGTTCTCGCCCATGATGAAGTGCGTCTTCTCGAGCACATTGGCGATGCTCTGGTCGATGGAATCCTTCAAGGTCAGATACTGCTCGCGCAGATCGACCATGGGGATCGGGGCGTGTGTGGACATGCGCATCGATTCTGGTGGTGAAATGCGGATTCTACCCCGCCGGCGGCACTCGCCATATCGATTTTCCGCGTCCCGATTTCCCGCGTCGCCGAAGTAGCAGCGCGGTCAGAGTGATCAACCACGGCAGGCTGCTTCCACCTCCACCTCCACCTCCACCTCCACCTCCACCTCCGCCACTGCCACTGCCGCCGCCACTGCCTGTCGCCGGGCTTTCCTGGCCGGCGGACGAAGCCAGGGTGTTTTCGCTCGATTCGCTGTTGCCACCCTCTTGCGGTATGGACCGTGATTCCGGCACGGCATCGCCATCCTGCTGAGGATCACCGATAGGTGCAGCCGCGCTGAGTATCGGCGCCGGAATCGGCTCTGCCTCGTCCGGAAACGCATCGTCGTTGATGCTGTTGTTCGAGGCATTGGAATCGAGCGTACGGGAGTCAAGCCGGAAGGCTGCTGTCTCGCTCCGGGTAGAACCGCTGGCAGCCACAACGGTGAATCTGGTACTTGCCTGTTCATTCAACAGCCCGCGCTGGCAGCTCAACTCATTGTCATAAGCCAGGCATTCCCAGCCACTTTCCGCGCTGACTGCCACCCAGTCGACGCCCACGTCGCCAAGGATCCTGAGCTCCAGCGTGTTAGCGCCCTGGTCGCCCTGATTGACGATCGATATATCGAATTCGACGCCTTGATCGGACTCGACGCTGTTGACGGTGAGTGCCAGGTCGGTCTGGTACATGGCATCGAGAGAGGTGATGTCGTCGGCGCTCAGGCCGGAGCGTTGACCGATGTTCTGATCAGGTGGTGGAATGATGGTGCGCTGGCCGTTCTTTGAAAAGAAGTTCTCGCCGTAGTGCATGATCGAACCGTAGTCGTACTCTCCGTACATCTCGGCGCCAGCGTCATAGACCTCGAAATTGAACGACTTGCTCTCGATGATATTGTCCCATTCGATGACGACGTAGTTGTCGCGATCGGCGCGGGTGTGCTCATGAAAGAGCCCGATGGCATGGGCGATCTCATGGATGATGCTGCCGACCGAACAGCTATCTGCAATCCATAGCGACTGGGCATCTTCCTGTGACTGGCGTCCGACGTACGACGCACACCCGCTACTGGGTTCGAACAGGATGTAGTCCTTGTAGTCGGCTGCCACGGGTTGATCGCTCGGCAGCAGCGTGAGTCTGGTCTGCGCGTTCAGCTTGTCGATCGCCTTGCCGATGTTCTCTGCCTGGATTTCAGTAATGGCAGGGTGGAAGGCGTATGGCACGATTCCGTCTGACCATCGGTCGAAGAGGCTGGCCTGCCCAAGGCCGCGTCGTTGCATTCTCGGCGGCAGCCGGCCCCAGGCATCGACGCGCCCGAGAACCATGTCCCCCTCGGCAATGGCGTAGCCCTGGACGACTTCGTAGCGTAGCCCGTCGGCGTAGCCGATGGTGCCTTCGTACTCACCGGCATCGTCATTCAGCATGACGGAGCCTGGCGGAAGACGGAAACGCTCCTCGCTCGCACGTGCATCGGAAGTGGCCACGAGAATCAGGCCTATACCGAGAGTGAACGTAATGGTCTGCTTGGCAGTCGTAGGTATCGACGGGGCAGCAACACTTGCTATCTGCCTGGCGCGCCTTGCCGACCGACGGACTTGCGTGAATTCGGACATGGACAGCTCGCTTTTTATTATTGTTTTATCGTCACCACCTTGTGTCGCGGCGCAATAAAAGTAGCGGTCTGTCGGGTACCTGCGTTGACGTACGTTCTTGTCGTTTGTGAGGTGATTCGGACGAGATCAGAGACGCACGCCCGTTCCGGTGTCGAAAAGGTGCACCAGTGTAGGATCGACGGAGAGCGAGATCTCGCTTCCGATCGATGCCCGAAATTCCTTGTCGGCCTTGGCCGAGACCAGCCCGGCACCGGCGCTTACCGTGATCATGGTGGCGTCACCGAGAAGTTCCACGCTGTAGACCGGCGCGCGGATACCGACGTTTCCATGGCTTGTCGCTTCGGTGTCGATGCCGGCGTCTTCGGCACGGTAGCCGAGTGTGACGACGCCTGCATGCTTCGACGCGATGCCTTCGATGCGCATGTTCGTCGCCGTGAACACGCCACCGTCGATGCTGCCCTCGATGAGATTCATGGCAGGTGAGCCGATGAAGCTTGCGACGAACAGGTTGGCAGGCTCGTTGTAGACATCTTCGGGTGTGCCGACTTGCATGATCTTGCCCGCGTTCATGACGACGACGCGATCGGCGAGCGTCATCGCTTCAATCTGATCGTGCGTGACATAGATCGTGGTAACCGCCAGCTTGTGTTGCAGGTTCTTCAACTGCGCGCGCATGGTCACACGAAGTTTCGCATCGAGGTTCGACAGCGGTTCGTCCATGAGAAAGACTGTGGGCTCGCGGACGATTGCCCTGGCAAGCGCAACCCGCTGGCGTTGCCCGCCCGAGAGCTCCTTCGGCTTGCGATGCAAAAGTGGCTCGAGCTCGACCATCTCGGCTGCGCGTTGCACTCGCGTGTCGTGCTCGCTGGCGGGTACCTTGCGGATCTTCAATGGAAAGCGGATGTTCTCGTACACCGTCATGTTCGGGTACAGACCATAGTTCTGGAAGACCATCGCGACGTCGCGATCTTTCGGATCAAGGTCGTTGACAGTACGTTCACCGATGCGAATGGTGCCCTCGGTGGGAAATTCGAGGCCTGCGACCATCCGCATGGTGGTGGTCTTGCCACAACCTGACGGCCCGAGCAATACCAGAAATTCACGGTCGCCGATTGCAAGATCGAAGTCGCGCACGCCATAGACGTCGCCCCAACGCTTGTTGATATTCGACAGAACGACTTCGGCCATGGTGTCGGTTGATCTGATCGGTTGTGTGATGATGGTGACATGAGAGATGGACACTGGCAAACAACCCCGCAATGCATGAGTCGATAACGGACCGGCGACCCGTGTGGCAGACGCCGGTCGTCGTCATCCTGGCTGGCTGCCTCATCGCGGCGATCGGCTTCGGCGCTCGCTCGGCACTCGGATTGTTTCTGGAACCCATGACGGTTTCTCGTGGCTGGTCGCGCGAGACCTTCGGGCTTGCGCTCGCCCTGCAGAATCTTTTCTGGGGAATCGGCCTGCCTGTTGCGGGCATGCTCGCAGACCGCCTTGGCGCTGCCCGCGTCATCATTGCCGGCGCTATCGCCTATGCCATTGGCTTGTGGGGCATGAGTGTTGTCGCCACGCCTGGCCTGCTGTACCTGTTTGCCGGTGCACTGGCAGGTGTCGGCATAGCCTTCTCGGCGTTCTCGCTGGCGCTCGCTGCGATGGTGCGAGTGGTCGAGCCCGAGCGTCGTTCACTCGTTCTCGGGCTCGGCACGGCCGCTGGCTCGTTCGGACAAGTTGTCTTCTCGCCGTTGAGTCAGGGGCTGATCGAGGCATCGGGGTGGTCGGCAGCGTTGGTCGCGCTCGCCTTGTTCGTTCTCGGCATGATCCCCCTTGCGCTGTTGCTTCCACGCGGCCGACCGGATGACGGCATTGGCGGGGTAGAACAGAAGCTTGCCGACGCACTTCGCGAGGCTCTGTCGCACCGCGGCTATGTGCTCCTGACGACAGGATTCTTCGTCTGCGGTTTCCATGTGGCATTCATCACGGTGCATTTTCCGGCCTACGTCCGGGATCTCGGTCTGGATCCGAAGCTCGGCGCCTGGGCACTGTCCCTGATCGGTCTGTGCAACATCGGCGGTTCTTTGATGGCGGGGTTTGTCGGCCAGCGGTTCAGCAAGAAGATCAGCCTGTCGGCAATCTATGCGGCGCGTGCCGTTGTCATCCTCGCACTGCTGCTGTTGCCGAAGTCGCCATTGGTCATCCTGGCTTTCGCAAGCGTCATGGGTATTCTCTGGCTATCGACCGTGCCTCTGACCACAGGCATCATTGCGCAAGTGTTCGGTGTGCGGTACATGGCCACGTTGTTCGGAATGGTGTTCCTGAGCCACCAACTCGGCAGTTTCCTCGGGGTCTGGCTCGGCGGCGTGCTGTACGAGCAGACCGGTAGCTACGATGGAATGTGGTGGGCGGGTGTCGCGCTTGGATTGCTGGCTGCCGCCCTGCATCTGCCGATCGACGAAAGGCCGCTGGCACGATCGGCGACGGCGGTCTGACGCAACCGCGCTGGCATGCCGACGGGCACACCGGTTTGTGACTCATGTTTACACCGCATGCTGCGTCAGGTTATGTTCCTGACGGACGAGGTTCAGACCATGTGTCGTGTGGATTGGATGTCGCACTGTCGAGTCACGGCAGGCCAGAGGCTCAACCAGGGAAAAGACCCGCATGCTTGGAAGACTGATCGGCTACTCAGCCATGTTGTTCCTGCTGCTTTCCAGCAGTGCGTTTGCCCAGGAAGCCGCGATGACGGTCGACGAGCGGATCAGCGCCGCGGTTGCGCCGTTCGTCAATCCCATCGTCAGTATCGTCTTCTTCTCGGTGCCGGTATTCGGGACCGATTTCCCGCTTATCGTCGGTTGGCTGGTGGTCGCGGCCACGGTCTTCACGCTGTATTTCGGCTTTATACAGTTCCGTGGATTCGCCCACTCGATCAGTATCGTCAAGGGCGACTACCTCGATCCGAAAGATGCTGGCGAGGTCACGCCCTTCCAGGCACTGACGACTGCACTTTCCGGGACGGTCGGGCTCGGCAACATTGCCGGGGTCGGCGTGGCCGTCTATCTCGGTGGACCGGGCGCCACCTTCTGGATGATCCTGGCCGGCCTGCTCGGCATGGCATCGAAATTCACCGAGTGCATTCTCGGCGTCCACTATCGGAACGAGTATCCGGATGGAACGGTATCCGGTGGTCCCATGTACTACCTCTCCAAGGGGCTCGGTGAACAGAATCGGGCCGCGCTCGGCAAGTTCCTCGCGGTCTTCTTCTCGATCTGTTGTATCGGTGGTGCGCTGGGCGGTGGCAACATGTTCCAGGCCAACCAGTCGTTTGCGCAGATGGCCGGGATCTTTCCGGCAATGCAGGACAGTGGCTGGATCTTCGGGCTGATCATGGCGTTACTGGTCGGTGTGGTCATCATCGGTGGCATCAAGTCGATCGCAAAGGTGACCGAGCGGGTGGTACCCAGCATGGCTGCGATTTACGTCGGCGCGGCCTTGATCATCATCCTGATGAATTACGACCAGATCGGCGCAGCGTTCAATGCGATCATCACCGGAGCCTTCGCACCGACGGCCGTTGCCGGTGGCGTCATCGGCGCCCTGATCCAGGGATTCAAGCGAGCGGCATTCTCCAACGAAGCCGGTATCGGCTCGGCATCGATAGCCCACTCGGCGGTACAGACGAAGCACCCGGCAACCGAGGGCTACGTCGCGCTTCTGGAGCCGTTCATCGACACGGTAGTCATCTGCACGATGACATCGCTCGTGATCATCATCACCGGCGTCTGGCAGCCGGACAGCGGCGTGAGCGGGATCGCGCTGACCTCGGCAGCGTTTTCGACCGATCTGCCGTTCTTCCGCTACGTGCTTGCGATTGCTGCCATCCTCTTCGCCTTCTCGACGATGCTGTCCTGGTCGTACTACGGCATGAAGGCGTGGACTTACTTGTTCGGTGAAGGCAAGGTCAAGGAACTCATATTCAAGTTCATCTTCCTGGTGTTCATCGTCATCGGTGCATCGATGAGCCTCGGTCCGGTCATCGACTTCTCTGACGCGATGATCTTTGCCATGTCCATCGGCAACATCATCGGCTTGTACTTCCTCATGCCGAAGGTCAAGGAACTGCTGAAGGACTACACCGAGAAGCGTCGCAGTGGCGAGATTCGCAAGATCGGGCTTTAGTAATACCCGGGCAGTATGGTGTACCCGTCGTCACATCCGGTAATTCCCCCGCTGAAGATGTGAAACTTCCTGTTACCGTGCGCTGCTCTATGCACACTTAAAAGGAAGTTAATGAAGAACTTGACATGGATGGCAGGTTGTATTGTCCTGCTCACTGCTTGTGGCGGCGGCTCGGGCGGGAACTCACCATCAGCGGTAGTCCCGGACCCGGCCGATGACGAGGCAAATGGCGGCGAAACTGTCGAAGGGGCGATCAGCGGGCGGGTGCTGACCGCACTCGACGATGCTCCTTTGGCAGACGCGGAGATCACTCTGCTCGACCCTGCGGGCGCTACCCTCGCGTCGACACGCAGCGGCGTCGATGGGATTTACCGCTTCGATGGCTTGTCGACCAGCGACGTCTTCCAGATCTTGATTACGTTCGAGAGCTATCTTTCGGAAACCTACTCCGGGGTGCAGTTCGCAAGCGTCGGTGCGGGCGATACGCTCTCTGTGGAACCCGTTCGTCTGGTCAGCAACGACAACGCGGGCGACGGCAGCCTGACGGGCACGATCACCGGCGCCGTGGACGGTCTGGCCCTTGGTGGCCTGACGCTGGAATTCATCCGCGGAATCAACAACCGGGACGGTGAACTCGTTGCGACGACGACCACCGATGACGACGGCAGTTACACGGTGTCGAATCTCCCCTATGGCAACTACACCTGCATCATTGTCGGAGTAGGGCTGGAGACCACCTACACGACCGTCTACGTGGTGGGCGGCACCGAACGAGGTGATCAGAACGGCACGATCTCACCTTCCGTGACGGCAGGCGAAACGCGCATCGTCCTGACCTGGGGAGAATCGCCAAGCGATCTCGACAGTCATCTCACCGGGCCGGGACTCGACGGCGCTGCGTCGTTCCACGTCTTTTATCGTCAGAAGGTAGCGCCCGGCATCAATCTCGATGTCGATGACACTTCGTCGTTCGGACCCGAGACCGTGACGATCGCCGATTCCCGGCCGGGGGTGTTGCGCTACACCGTCAATCGGTTCTCGCTTGGCGCACCGGACGCCTTGTCAGCTTCGAGTGCGAAGGTGCAGGTTATCCGTTCGAGCGGTATCGTTGCCGAGTTCTTCGTGCCACAGGGCGAGGGCAACATCTGGTCGGTCTTCGATATCGTGGACGGCACGATACGCCCACTGGGAATCGTCTCTGAACGAACGTCGGTGGATGACTACTTCGCTCCCGAAACGCGTATCGACGAGCGCCGAGCCGATGCAGGCCCGCTGCTCGAGAAGAAGGGTACCCCGTAGACAATATCCTGCAGGGCGCGCGTTGGGTCGCACCGATCTTGCTGATCGGTGCGATCTGCCTCGTTGTCGAATGGCCGCTGGTGGTGGCAAGTCTCCTTCAGGCCGAGCTTGTCTGGATGCTGGCGGCACTTGCCTGCGTACAAGTGCAGGTCGTGCTGTCGGCAGAGCGTTGGCGGCTGACCGCACGGCGGCTCGGATGCCACCTGTCCAGGATTCACGCCGTCGGCGAGTACTACCTGGCGACGCTTCTCAACCAGCTCTTGCCCGGCGGGGTCGCCGGGGATCTGTTGCGTGTTGCCAGGAACGGTAGATGTGCAGGCGCTGCCTCATCTGCGCGTTCCGTTGCCAGCATGCCGAGAATGGCTCAAAGCGTGGTGGTGGAGCGCCTGGCCGGACAGCTCGCCCTGTTCATTGTCCTCGTTTGCGGCATGGCCGCATGGCCACTGCTGAGTAACGAAGCGGTGCCACGAGCAGGCTGGCTTGCGGTGTTCGTATTGTGTGGGCTAGCCCTTGTTGTGATGGCGATCGTTCGATTGATCGCTTACCGGGCAAGCGGCAGGGTGCGCGCCGCGATCGAGCAGTTCGGTCCGGATCTTCGGCGGTGCTGGTTCGAGGACGGGGCCTGGCGGCTGCAGGTGCCGTTGGGTCTCCTCATCAGCTTGAGCTACGTCGCGGTCTTTCTGCTCGTCGGTCGCGCCATCGGCGAAACACTGCCGCCGGCAGCCTGGCTGCTGATCGTTCCACTGACGCTGTTCGGCATGTTGCTGCCTGTCGGCATCGGTGGTTGGGGCGTACGCGAAGCGGTTGCTGCCGTGCTCTGGCCGTTGGCCGGGCTGTCGGCTGAAGCCGGTGTCGCAACTGGAATTCTCTACGGTGTCGTCTCGTTGGTCGGCAGCTTGCCGGGCGCGTTCTGGTTGTTACCACGCGTCGGATTACCCATGAGTCGGACGAAATCGTCAACGTCGAGGGGGCGGTGAAAGAAGAAACCCTGAAACAGATGGCAACCGAAACCCTGCAGCGCAACAAGCTCCTCCCCGGTCTCAACGCCTTCCGCAACGACCGTCAGTTTCAGTTCCTTGCCGAGGGATAGAAGCGAGCGGCATATTGCCCGATTGTCAGTGCTCGAATCCAGTTGGCGAACGAATTCCCGATCTATCTTCAACTTGTCGAATGGCAACGCGCGCAGGTGCGAAAGGCTTGCATGACCGGTACCGAAGTCATCGATCGAAAGGCTGATGCCGAGAACGCGCAGCGCAACCATGGTCTTGCGTGCCTGATCGACGTCGCTGGCGGCTGATGTTTCCGTCAATTCGATTTCCAGACTACCCGGCAGTATCCCGTAACGGTCGACCAGCTCGCCGATGCACTCGGGGAGGTCGGGGTCAATGAACTGACGTGCAGACAGATTAACCGCTATGGACGGTATGTTCAGGCCGCTGTCTTGCCATATTCGCATCTGCCGACAGACTTCCGCCAGCGTCCAGAGCCCTATCCGGGTGATGAGAGAATGTGCTTCGGCGAGCGCGATGAAGCGACCTGGCAACAGCAATCCGTGTACCGGGTGCTGCCAGCGCAACAGCGCCTCCGCACTGACGATACGGCCACTCTCGGTATCGACCACGGGTTGATACTGCAATCGGAGTTCGTCTCGATCGATGGCGTGCTGGAGGTCCTGTTCGAGTTGATAGGATTCGATCCTTGCACGACGGGTTGCGTCCGAATAGAACGCCCAGCGAGCACCGCGGCGATGCGCGAGATCGACCGCGACATTGGCGTCGTCGATCAGCGCTGCGCCCTTGTCGTCGTCAATCGGCCACAGGGCGACGCCCAGTCGGCTGGCAGGTGCATGCGGCGTGTCGTTCAGATCGGGCCGATCCAGACAGCCCTTGTAGGCGGCGAGTCGTTCGGTGATCTGATCGGGATCGCCCGTTTCGGTGATGAAAGCCAGACGGTTCTGTGCAATGCGGAACAGCGTGCCACCGAGGTGGGACAGTCGCGCAAGCCTTGCCACGGTAAAGAGCAGGGTGCGGTCGGCTTCCTGCTGGCCATAAAGGGTCGCAATGTCGGTCAGGCCGTGAATATCAATGACGCAAAGCGCGAAGGGACGCCTCTCGTCGCCCGAGGTCCTGATCATCAGCGTGCGCAACAACCCGGCACGGTTACCCAGTCCGGTAACAGGGTCCCGGTGCTCGAATTCCTCGAGCATGCCATCGAGTCGTAACAACGTCTGCATCGTGTCTGCCATCAGCTGCCCGACGGTATCGCCGTAGCGGGTCGGCAGCGTGGGCAGCACACCGCCTTCGGCGTAGGCTCTGAGGCCGGCAGCGGTCAACTCGACGGGGGCGAGAAGCTTGCTGAGTGCAAGGAGTGTCACGGCGGTGCCTGCCAGCGTCCCGACAAGCGTGATCGTCAGGATCGACAGGACCGAATAGGATTGCGGGTTACCGAGCAGAACCCACGCGCCCAATGCTAGCAAAGGCAGGTGTGTACCGACGATGGCGACGAGCATGATCTTGTCACGATAGCTCAGGCGCTCGAGACAACACAGAGTTCGATAGAAACGCAGCGATGGTGTTGCGCGGAAACCTTTTCGCATACCGAGCCTCAGGTGTCGAAACCGTGTGCTTCCTGTCGAGGCGACGTCGGACTCCGTTGCCGGAGTCAATCACGACGGGCCATGCACGGTGGCAAGGAAGCAGACTTGATGCCAGAAAGTGGCTGGTACCGGAGGTTCGGTTCTCGTGGCTGGCTGGCTGGCTGACCGGGATGAGCTCTCCCCGAATCAGCCACACACCAGGCTTCAGCCCTTGTGGTGGGACTCCTGCAGGCCATAGACAGGTGTGTCGAGCCCCTCCATCCGCGCCTTGATCTGCAGTGACAGGAACTGTGAATAGTGACGCGACTGGTGCAGGTTTCCACCGTGGAACCACAAGTGTGGTTGCGCCGTGGGTTTCCACATGTTGCGTTGCTCACCTTCCCAGGGGCCCGGGTCCTTTGGTGTGTCGGAGCCGAGACCCCAGACCTTGCCGACCTTGTCGGCAACGTCCTGACTGATGAGGTCGGCCGCCCAGCCGTTCATCGAGCCATAGCCGGTGGCATAGATGACGAGGTCGGCAGGCAGGGCCTTGCCGTTTTCGAGCACGACCGAACCAGCAGTCAGTTCCTTGATGCCTGACCCGCTCTCGAGTTTGATGCTGCCGTCGATGATCAGATCGCAGGCACCGACATCGATGTAGTAGCCGGAACCACGGCGCAGATACTTCATGAAGAGACCCGAGCCGTCAGATCCCCAGTCGAGCAGGAAACCGGCCTTTTCGAGCGCTGCATAGAATTCCTTGTCGCGCTCCTTCATCTGCTCGTAGAGCGGAATCTGGAACTCGTGGAGAATGCGGTACGGCAACGAGGCGAAGACCAGGTCGGCCTTCTCCGTGGTCATGCCGCCGGCCACGGCTTCCTCGGAATAGAGCGCACTGAGCCCGATTTCCATGAGCGTCTCGGAGCGTACGATATGCGTTGTCGAGCGCTGCACCATGGTGACGTCGGCGCCGCCTTCCCAGAGCGCCGCACAGATATCGTGCGCGGAATTGTTCGAGCCGATCACCACGACTTGTTTGTCACGGTACTGATCGGGCCCCGGGTGCTCGGATGAGTGTTGCTGCTCACCGGCGAACACATCCTGACCCTTGAAGGTCGGTACATTCTTCTTGCCGGACATGCCCGTGGCGAGAACCAGCTGCGTGGGCTGCAAGGTGATCTCTTCGCCGTCACGATCGACTACCACCGTCCAGACTTCCTTCTTTTCGTCGTACTGAGCCGACTTGACCTCGCTCGAGGTCCAGTAGTTGAGCTCCATGATCCGTGTGTACATCTCCAGCCAGTCGCCGATCTTGTCCTTCGGGGCGAACACGGGCCAGTTTTCCGGAAACTTGAGATAGGGCAGGTGGTCGTACCAGACCGGGTCGTGGAGGCAGAGTGACTTGTAGCGATTCCGCCAGCTGTCCCCCGGGCGCTCGTTCTTCTCGACGATGATGGTCGGCACGCCGAGCTGCCGTAGCCGTGCTCCCATGGCAATGCCACCCTGACCCCCGCCAATGATCAGGCAATAGGGCTGCGTGGTGTAGCCGAGTTCCACGGCTTCCTGCTCACGCTGTTCCAGCCAAGTCTTGCGACCTTGCTCCTGGCCATGCTGTGCGCCCATGGGTCGTGATACACCGGCGGGTTCCTCGAACCCCTTAAGCTCCTTCAAGGTCGTCAACAGGGTCCAGATACGGCCTTCCTTGAGACGCAGATGCCCGTAGCCCCGTCCGGTCTCGGTCTCGAATTCGATCCAGGCCTCCACCAGTCCGTCGCCACCCGTTACCGTCTCGTTCGGGTCGATCCGAAAACCACCGGGTGCGATGGCTGACAACTGATTGGTCAAGAGGTCGCGAACGCCCTCCTGACCTTCGACGGTCTTGAGGTTCCAGGTGAATGCGACCAGATCGCGCCAGAAGCAGTCGGCTCGAAACAGTTCGACGGCGGCGTCGATTTCGCCTTTCTCCAGCGCAGCGGTCAACGTCGACAACGTCTCCGTCGCCAGCGTCTCGTGGGTCTTGTCCAGCATGTTCGTGCGTCTCCCGGGTCGATGAAAATGCCTTGGAACCGGGCTGACTCTCAATCGCCATGGCAATGCCGTCAACGGGTCATCGGGACCATTCAAGTGGGTTCAGTCACGTGGTAGGCCGGCATCGACGTTGGAGCGCATCTGTCAGGCAACTGGCTCGATGATATCCGGTGCGTCGTGATTGGGATTGTTGAGGGCACGTCCGACAGGGTGCGCGCACATCTCGTCCGCCGGATACTGCCGCATGACATCACGCGCCTCGTCGACACTGCCCTCGAGCCAGAGGCGAGCGGATGGCGTATCGAGTATCAGCGGCATACGGTGACGGCTGGCACCGGCATTGTGTATCTCACGCATCAGCGGATTGGCTTCGAGTGTCACGATCGTGCACGACAGCACCTCCTCACCGTCGGCGGACCAGGACCGCTCCCACAATCCGCCGAACAGGAAGAAGGTTTCATCGAGTGGATGAATGTGCCACGGCAGTTTGGTGCGCTCGCCGGCATCCTGCCATTCATAGAAGCCGGTGGCCGGGAGCAGGCAGCGTTGTCCCTGGTGCCAGGCGTTGCGAAACGAATTGAGCTTGTGGAGGGTCTCGGCGCGCGCATTCGCCGTGCTGTATTTCGGGACAATGCCCTTCGCCCAGGGAGGGACGAGCGGCCACAGCGCATCTTCGCCGATGAGTTGTCCATCCTGCTGTCGGAAGAGCGGAATACGCGTCATGCGGCGCGGTGCCTTGCGAGTCGAAGCGGCCGGCAAGGGGGGCTCCGACGGTGCAATGTTGTAGCGCGGTTCGAATGCAGCGCGCTGATCGAGGATCTGCAGCAGATCGAACATGTCGAACAGCGCACGGGGGTCGGTCGTGATGTTGAAGCGGCCACACATTCAGGGTCAGCCCGTTCGCGTTCCGTCCGTTCGCAGACTTGAGCTATCCGCGCTCATTCGATCGTGTCTGCTCGGCCAGCGCGACGACCATCGGCTGAACGTGCACGGACCGTGGTTGCCGAGGCCGACCCACCGCCCGCCTGGTAGCGTGTGAAATTGCTGCCGTCGGTTGAGTATTCGAGTGGCAGACCCGGAATCTCGCTGTTCATGTCGAAGCCGCCACCCGTCGTCGTCGCCCCGGGGACAGGAATGCGGTAGGCGACACCGGCTGCGTCGAGTTTCGCGAGTTCCTTGTTGCCGAGGGCTGCAGCGAACAGGGCGTAGTCGGTTGCCAGAGCTGTCTTGTCGACAAGGTTAGTGTTGCCGGAGTAGGTGGTACCGGCGACATAGTCTCGCTCCCAGCTGGCACGATGCCAGGCGCGCTCGGCAAGTGCGAGCAACCGCGGATAGACCTGCGAATCGAATTGTTCGGAAGTCCGCACCAGTTCCGACCAGAGGTGCCCTTGCAGGCCGACATAACCCGGGTTGCTGCCGGTGCCGGTTGCCGACCAGGCGCTACCGCTTCGGTTCAGCGAGGTTTCTGCGTTCTGCGGCAGGTTGTCCGGGGCGAACGAGAACAGTTTGGCTACATCGGTGTAGCGTGTCGCCCAGTACTGGCCGCGCTCGGCCGGATCCACTTCCTGAGGAAAGTCGAAGTACAGGAAGTTAGGCGTGGACAGGACCGTCTCGAAACCGCGTCGGGCATAGTCGGCACCGCCGTCGATCGCTTCGATGCCTGCGTTGTTGCTGCCGCTGGTGATACTCCGCCAGTAAGTCACGCCTGCGCCTGTGGTCGACAGCGAGTCTGCCTGAACGTCAGCGACGATTTCATGCCAGGCATACAGGCGCTGAATGCCGGCATTGGCAACGATCGCCGAGACGCGACTGACGAAGTGCGCCTCAAGGTCGTCACGAGAATCGATTCCGGCGGTGGCATCGATGTAGGCCTGACAGACCGGCGAGCCTTCCCAGGGGTAGTCCCAGCGATCGAAATCCTTGTTCGGGTAGCCGTTGCCAAGCTGCACGTTGTTGGCTTCATCGCCACCCATGTGCCAGACATCCAGGGTCGCGCCTGCATCCGCATACATGGCGCGTGTATCGTCGACAACCGTCTGGATGAAATTGTAGGTACCGGGCATGCAGGGATTGAGAATGCCGTCGTCGTAGTGCTGAATGGTGACGTAGCGAGAGGTATCGTCCGGATCATCGATACGCACGTTCGGGTCGGTTGGTGTGCCGAGTCTCGCGGCCCTGGCGCGCATGGACACCACAGCGGCTCTCGAGTGTCCAGGCATGTCGAACTCGGGCACGATCCGGATGTGGCGTGCCGTTGCGTAGCGAAGCAAGTCGACGAACTCGGTCCGGCTCAGGAAGCCGCTTCCCGAATTGTTGCTGGCAGGTCCGGAGCCGAGCTGTGGCATGAGACCGGCTGCTTCACTGATATTGCCGTTCGCATCGACAGCGAAAGCTCGCCTTGCGCCGACTGATGTCAACTCGGGCAGCGACGGAATCTCGAGACGCCAGCCTTCGTCGTCAGCCATGTGCAGGTGCAGACGATTCAACTTGTAGGCGGCCATCTGGTCGAGCAGACGGCGGAGGGTTTCGGGCGACTGGAAGTTCCTCGCGATATCGACGTGCATGCCGCGATACGGATAGCGCGGGCTGTCGCTGATGCTTGTCAGCGGTACCGTGTCGACGCCGATCTGCACGAGACCGAGGAGCGATTGCGCACCCTGAAACAGTGCGGTCTCGTCGGCACCGACGAGCGTGATGCCGGCTGCCGTGACATCGAGCGTGTAGGCCGATTCGGCCAGTGAACCGTCTACCGTGGCGGACAGGGGGACACCCGCCGAGGTGCTCATCAGGGTTGCCTGTCGGCTGCGGAGCGCATCGATCGAGGCTGCACTCAGGGCGGCGCCAGCGAACGAGAATCCACCCGAGATGTCGAGCGCACCGGCGGCCGTGGTCATCGAGCGGGGCGACGGAATGATGCGGCTTTGCACGGTACGCACGTCGAGGCCGGCCGCCGCAGCGGCAAGCGATGCGTTTCTGGCATGGCGAACGCCCGGTGTCGCTATCGTGATGGGTTCGCCATTGAATGCCTGCCGATTGTCGCCGCTGATGGGGACAGAGTAGGCTAACTCGTTGCTGATGCTCTCGGTATTGGCGATCGTTACCGGGGCTTCACCGTCCCGCACCAGCCAGTAGCGGGGCAGAAAGTCGCTCTGCATCAAGTGCGAGAATTCGGTGAAGAGCTTGACGGACTTGACGCTGCCGTCGAATCCCGTGAAGCCGGTTGACGGCTCGAGGTAGTTCAGATCGCCATTGACGAGCGACACGCTGAATTCGTCGCTGTCGACGCGCAGTATCCGTCGCAGACTGTGGAAGTAGATCTTCCAGTTGCCGTCGTTCAACTGCCCGTTGGCGTCCTTGATGTGAACATTCGTGACGCTGCAGGAATTGTATTCGGCATTCAACGACGCACAGTTCTCACCGCTTTGCTCGCCGTGATTTTCGGTGACCTCATAGACGATGGCGAGTGGTTCCGCCATGGCCTCTGCCAGGGCGCGCCCGACCGGCGAGACCAGGCTGGCCGTCGTCGTGTCGACCGGATTCACCGGCAGGGGAGTGCCTGTGCGAATCAGGTCGGCGCCGTCGAGGTTCGCGTCCCCACCACCGGTCGCGCCGTCGGTGGTGCCTGTCGTCGCGCCCGTCGTCGCGCCCGTCGCGCTACCCGGCGTCGCACCGGTAGCGGCCGTCGTCGTGCCACTGGCACCGCCTGCCGTTTCGCCGCCGCCGTCGTCTGCGCCACTGCCCGAGCTGGCTCCCGAGCCGCTTGAGCCGCTACAGGCAGCGACGAACAGGCAGGCCAGGCAGGCGAGGAGGATGCGGCCGCTTCCGTGCCGAAATGCAATGCTCATGCGTGTAGGTGTTTCCAATCTCATGCTGTCATTATGACGCGAGCCCGGCCTCTTTACCGAGCACTTGACGACACCCTTGCATGCCGGTCACTCCCGATGTCATTCGCGCACCGACGCCAGGCGATTTTGTCAGGCTCATCCTCACCGCCGCAATCTGGGGCTCATCCTTCCTGTGTATTGCGGTGGCGCTCGAGGACTTCGCGCCGGTGGCGATCGCTGGCTATCGAGTCGCCCTGGCCGCGCTCGCGGTTCTCCTCCTCTGCGCTGCAAAAGGGTTGCGGGTAACACTCGATCGCCACACGATTCTCATGTTCTTCGCCATCGGCCTGCTGAACGGTGCGGCACCTTTCACCTTGATCGGTTGGGGTCAGTTGAGCGTGGACAGTTCGACCACGGCGGTCCTGATCGCAGCGTCGCCATTCGCAACGCTTCTTTTCTCGCACTTCATGACACGCGATGATCGCTTCACCTGGTCGAAGCTTGCCGGGCTGCTGAGCGGATTTTCCGGGGTCCTGGTGCTTCTCTATCGTGGTCTGATCGACGGGGGTGGAAGTCTTCCCGGCATGCTCGCGATCGCGCTTGCCGCGATCTGCTACGCCCTCTCTGCGCTGTTGATCCGGCGCGTCCGCAACGTACCGAGCCTGGTGATCGTCGCTGGTCAGCTGCTGGCAAGCACCGTGTTGCTGATGCCTTTCGTGATCTGGTGGCATCCGCCATGGTCGATCGAGGCAACACCACGCACACTCGCTGCGGTGGTCTTTCTGGCTCTCGGGCCGACGGCCATCGCCTACACCCTGCGAACCGGAATCGTGCGTACCAACGGCGCGGTCTTCATGTCGGCCGCGGGTTACCTGATTCCGGTCTTCGCCATGTTCTGGGGATGGCTCTTCCTCGACGAGCAAGCTGACGTCACCATCGTGCTGGCGCTGTTGCTGATCGTGGGCGGGTTGCTGATCGGGCGACGGGTGACGGTGAAACGGGTGACGGTAAACCCGTCCTCAGGTAGCGTGAGGTAGCCACTGACCATCGGGACGACTCGATCATTCGCACCAAGACGACCAGCCGAGAAGACATTCCGGCAGCCTCCAGTCAACTTGTCATCACCTTGCTCGGCACGGGTTCTTCCGGTGGCGTACCCCGCGTCGGCAATGCCTGGGGTAATTGCGATCCGCGCGAGCCGAGAAACCGGCGTCGACGATGCGCACTGCTGGTCGAGCGGCTTGCATCGAGCGGTGCAAAGACCACGGTATTGATCGACGCCGGCGCCGACCTTCGCGAGCAGCTCCTGTCGAGCGACGTGCGCTCGCTCGACGGTGTTCTGCTCACGCATGCGCACGCCGATCATATCTTTGGTCTCGATGACCTGCGGCAGCTTGCGCTCGGCCTGGCTCGTCCGATCGACGTGCACATGGATGAGAGTACGTCGGCGAGCGTCATGCGCTCGTTCGACTATTGTTTCAGGCAGGCTCCGGGAAGCAGCTATCCGCGGTTCCTGATCGAAAACCGGATCGTTCATCCCGAGGCCTTTGCCGTTTCCGGGCCAGGCGGAATCGTCGACGTACTGCCCCTGCTGGTAGAGCACGGCGATATTCATGCCCTGGGATTCCGCGTCGGAGACATGGCGTACCTGCCGGATGTGAAGCGGATTGCCGCCGCACAAAGCTTCGACGCACTGGGCGGGTTGCAAATTCTCGTCATCGACGCATTGCGACGACGTTCGCACCCCTCGCACCTGAATCTGGAAGAGTCCCTGGCCCTGATCGATCGGCTTGCACCCGAACGCGCCATCCTCACGAATCTGCACAGTGACCTCGACTATGCGACCTTGGCGGCGGAGTTGCCCGCTAATGTCGAGCCCGGATTCGACGGGTTGAGAATCGATCTGGCCGCCAGCGACGTATAATGCAGGGTTCCCTAGAGCCGTGATGCCGCTACCCGAATGAGTGCCCAGAAAACCCGTACCGATCAAGGCAAGGCTGACCGAGGCAATGCCGGCCCGTCCAACGTCGATCCGTCCAGGGCCGACAAGGCCTGGACTCAGCCGATGCCGGATGCGCAGTTCGACGTGATGCGTGACATCCTCTCGGCGCCCAGTCCGATCGGTCTCGAGTCGGCCATGACGATCGGTGTGCTGAAGCCGTATTTCGAGTCGTTCATGCCGAAGCAGTGGGGTATGCACCGCTATGTGGGCAACGCCGGTGTCGTCTGGGATACGCACCCGGGAGAGGAGGACCGGTTCACGATCATGTTCGTGGGTCATGCCGACAAGATCCGTATGCAAGTGCGCAAGATCGGCGCTGATGGCAAGATCTGGATAAACAGTGACTCCTTCCTGCCGAACGTCCTGATCGGCCATGAGGTCACCCTTTTCAGTGAAGATCCTGACGAGCCGGGCGCTTACCGTTCGCTGACGGGTGGTACGGTCGAAGCGCTTGGCGCCATCCATTTTTCCGACCCATCGCAACGGACCGGGGACAAGGGAATTCGGCCGAATTCGCTCTATCTCGATCTGCAGATCCACGGCAAGAACAAGGCGGATCAGGTCAAGCGCCTTGGTATCAAGCCCGGCGACCCGATACTCTTCGACCGTCCGATCAAGCGTGGCTTCAGTCCGGATACCTTCTACGGTGCCTATCTCGACAACGGACTGGGCTGTTTCGTGACGGCCGAAGTTGCCCGGCTGCTCGCCGAGTCCGGCGCCCCGAAGAATGTTCGCTGTCTGTTCGCGATTGCCTCGCATGAGGAAATCGGGCGGTTCGGCTCACGTGTGCTGGCGGGTGTTCATGAACCTGACGTGCTGATCGCCATCGATGTCAATCATGACTACGTGGCAGCGCCGGGAATCGGCGACCGGAACATGCAGACCCTGTCGATGGGCAAGGGCTTCACGCTGACCACTGGCGCCATCGTCAGTGAGCAGCTGAATGCTCGTATCAAGCGAGCGGCAAAGGCGCATGACATCCCGATGCAGATCGATGTCAGCGGCCGCGATACCGGTACCGACGGCATGGCATCTGTGCTCGCGAGCGTCGACAGTGCTGCGACGTCTGTCGGATTTCCAACGCGCAACATGCATACGATCTCCGAGTCGGGTCATACCGGAGACGTACTTGCCGCTATCCATGTATTGAAAGAAACCGTCGTAGCCATGGATGCCGAAAAAGACCTCGAAACAGCATTTCGTAGCCAGCATCCGCGGCTCGACCAGACCACGCCGCTTACGCACCAGGGGTTCGAGAAGGTCGAGAATGGTGACGCCGAGACAGGCGAGTCCGGGGGCAAGGGCTCGAGTAGCAAGTCGTAGGTCGACGGTGACGGCAGGCCTTTCTGATTCGGCCTGTCTGATCTGCCTGCTTGATGGTGTCCCGGGAGGGAGTCGAACCCCCGACCTGCCCCTTAGGAGGGGGCCGCTCTATCCAGCTGAGCTACCGGGACCTTGGCTTGCATGCCGTTTTGAGTATATCCGACGGAAAGCCGCTCGCGCAGGGGCAGGTGCATGACGAGTGACGTGAAACAGTATTCGGAGGAGCGCCGGCAGGATGCGCGCGTTCACGATGCGGTCGGGCTGCATCTGCAACGTCTCGACAAGGCGGTTGGCGACGACGCGACCAGCCGCTCGGAGAGGGAATCGTCGACAGCTTCGATCGTCGGTTCGTTGGATTCGGCCCATCGCACGGCCACGCGCCGAGCCAACAAGTACGCCATCGAGGGCTACAGTGACGTGCGGCGCAATCATCCGGATGTGGCTGCCTACATCGATGCTCTCGAGGAACGCATCCGTCAGCTGTTGCTCGACGGTGATCCGGTAGAAACCGCGCCGACGCACAAGGTCAGCCTGTCCGCAGGAGGAATCGCTTTCGCCGATAGGCGGCTGTTCGAGCCGGGCGAGATCATTGGCGTTTCCTTGACCTTGTTTCCATCTGCACGGCGGGTCGCTTCGGACGCCCGGATCGTGTCGGCAAACGATGCGCCCGAAGTGGCGAACGGCGATCGTCCCAACTACCGACTGGAATTCGTGCGCATGAGCGATGCCGACCGGCTCGCATTGACCGCACACATCGAGGCCTTGTCGGGCGCCCGTCGACCGGTCGCCGACGAGCACTGATCAAACTCCGGTCGCGTCAAGCTGCCAGATCGACCAGCGTCTCGGCCAGGTGCGAATCCAGCCAGCGCGCTGCCCAGGCCGTGTTCACTTGCGCGTCTCCATCCGAACCGCGGCCCGCGCCGAGAAAACCGACATGACCGCCGCGGGCGGCAATTTCGAGCGTGGTGTCAGCACCCAGTTCAGGCGCCTCTGGAAGCACTTGCGGGGTGAAGAACGGATCATCCCGTGCGCAAAGGATATGCGTCGGCGCGACGATGTCGCCCAGATAGCGTCGCGCGCTGCAGCGTTGGTAGTAATCGTCGACGCCTGCGAATCCGTGTAGCGGAGCGGTGATGGCATCGTCGAAGGCCCACAGGGAATCGAGCCCGCCGTGGGTGGCCGGAAGGCCGAGCTGCGGGTAGCGCGCACGCTTTGCCTCGTGTTGTGCCTTCATGCGCTCAAGAAGATAACGACGATAGACTCGCGCAAACCCGGAATCGAGCCTTGTCGCGCCGACAGCAAGGAGTAGCGGCGGACAGACGGCGACGGCCCCGCGAAGTGGCGTGTCGGCACCTTGTTCGCCGAGGTATTTCAAGAGGGCATTGCCGCCGAGCGAGAATCCCAGTGCATAGAGCGGGCATTCCGGATAGCGGTTCTGCAACACATCGAGAAAGCGCTCGATGTCATCGCTCGCGCCAGAGTGGTATGAACGCGCGAGGCGATTGGGCTCGCCGCTGCAGCCGCGCCAGTGCAGGAGAATGACGCGAAAGCCGCGCGCCGAGAGTTCACCCATGACGCCTGCGACATAGGGGCTTTCGACCGAGCCTGCCAGTCCGTGAAACAGTGCGACAACCGCACCGTCCGGCCGCATGGTCGCCGCCTCGGGACCGTGTGCCAGATCCACGAAGTCGCCATCATCGAGTTCCAGACGTTCCGCACGTGTGTGTACTGCGGGCGGCCGGGCGAGCTTGCTGGCCAGGATCGTCTGCAGATGGGGGTTGCTTAACCCCCAGCTCGGTCTAAATTCACTCTCGATGATCGACAAGCAGTTTTCCCCCTGGACCCTGTCCGCATTTCTCAACCAATAGAAGCGATACGCCCATGTTCATTCTGATCGCCAACGACGACGGGTACCTCTCGCCCGGCATCCGGGCGCTCCAGGAATCGATGAAGAGTATCGGGCGTGCCGTGATTGTCGCACCGGATCGGAATCGAAGCGGCGCGAGCAACTCCCTGACCTTGTCGCATCCCATCGCGCTGGCCCGCCACGGGGACGATGTCTTCTCTCTCGAAGGTACGCCGACGGACTGCGTCAATATCGCCTTGAGTGGTCTTCTCAAGAGCGACCCCGACATGGTCGTGAGCGGTATCAATGACGGGCCGAACATGGGCGACGACGTGCTCTATTCGGGCACGGTCGCCGCTGCTATCGAGGGTCGGAACCTGGGCCACCCGGCCGTCGCTTTATCCATGGCGACGCATGAGCCGACCCACTACGAAACGGCTGCCCGTGTCGCGAAGACGCTGGTATCGCGATTGCTCGAGGCCCCCTTGCCAAGCGATACGATCCTCAATGTCAACGTCCCGGACGTACCGTACGATGAGCTTCGCGGCTGGTCCGCCACGCGGCTCGGCAGTCGCCATCAGTCTCGAAATGCCATTCGTCAGACAAGTCCGCGTGGCCAGGAGATTTTCTGGATCGGCGCAGCCGGGGATGTCAGCGACGACGGGCCAGGTACCGACTTCGCCGCGGTGGCTGACGGTCGGGTTTCGGTTACACCCTTGCAGATCGATCTGACCCGCCACGATACGCTGAATGCCATCGGCGACTGGCTGGAGAACGTCACCGCATGATCGAGGCGCTGGATGTTCGCGGAATCGGGTTCACTTCGCAGCGAACGCGGAACCGAATGGCCGATCGATTGCGGGCACGCGGCATCGGTGACACGACGGTGCTCGAAGTCATGGCAACGATTCCGAGGCACCTGTTCGTCGATGAAGCGATGGCCACCCGCGCCTACGAGGATGTATCGTTGCCCATCGGTGAAGGCCAGACGATATCGCAACCCTGGGCCGTTGCGCGCATGACCGAACTCTTGCTCGCTGATGGCGTACCGTCGCGGGTGCTCGAGGTTGGAACCGGCTCCGGTTATCAGTCGGCCGTGCTGTCCAGACTGGTCGATCAGGTCTACACGGTGGAGCGAATTCGTTCCTTGCTCGACCGCGCGCGCCAGCGCTTCCTGAAGCTCCAGTATCGAAACATCAACGCTCGCTACAGCGATGGTGGCTGGGGCTGGCCAGGGCAGGCGCCCTTCGACGGCATCATTGTCACGGCCGCACCCGAGGCGGTGCCGATGCCCTTGCTCGAGCAACTCGCGACAGGCGGCCGGCTGATCGTGCCGGTGGGTCGATCGAGCGGCGGTCAATCGCTTCAGGTCATCACACGGACTGCAACGGGCTTTGCCGAGCACCGGGACGGTGAGGTGCATTTCGTTCCCTTCCTCTCTGGGAAAATCTGAACTTCGGGGGAAAATCCGGACTGGCTACGCCCGGCAGGCACGACCTTCGGTCAGCAGATGCCGATTTAGCACTGGCATGTTGCGAGGCGGCAACTACACTCGTTAGTCCTGCCACGTTGATCAGTTTATTGACGCCATGACGCTTGTGCCTGACCGTGGATGTTCAACAGGGGTTTCGCGACTGCTGGTTCTTGCCATCGCGGTGCTCGCAAGCGCCTGTGCTTCGGTGCCCGATGTCGAATCGAGACTGAAGAGCATCCAGTTCCATTCGAACATGTACATCGCTCGCCCGGGTGACTCGGTTGCGTCGATTGCCTATCGATTCAATCTGACGCCCGAGCAAGTCGTCGCCCTCAATCCCGGAATCGAATCGCGGTTGTATTCTGGTCTGGGCGTCAACGTGCGCCCGGATGTGTCTTCGCAATCGGTGCAGACGGCCGCCAGCAGCGTCGGGCAAGTGCGCCAGCGCAACGATGGCGGCCAGGACCGTCGTGCCACCGTGCCATTCCCCGAGGGCGAGGGCGTCCGCGTGACACCTGCGCCCGCTCGCACCCAAGCGCCGGTCGAGGCACTGGCGACAGCACCGCGAACGCCTGCACCCACCCGTGAGCGCTGGCGGCCCGAGCCGTTGGTGCCGGAAGACGCGACTCTGTCGCGAGCTGCCGATGCCGATGCACGCGCCGCACGAGAGTGGCGCGCTGCGGAGGCGCGGCAACAGATCGATTCAGGCCGTGCGCCCGCTGGCGCAGATCCGGATCTGTTCGCAAGAGCTGACCCGGACGTCTGGCGCCGCGAGGAAAGCTGGCCGCGAGAAGAAGTCATCGTCGACGATTTCGATGATCTGCTGACGGCCAATCGCCAGGCTTTCGAAGGATCCAGAACCATAGCGCGCGACCTTGTCGAGCCGGTGCCGGCACCTCCGACCGGCCAGTGGCAGTGGCCGACGGATGGCACGCTGGCCCGTGGTTTCGATCCTGGACGTGCCGGCAGACACGGCGTCGATATCGCTGGCGCGCCGGGACAGGACGTTCGTGCTTCGCTCGACGGCACCGTGGTCTATGCAGGGCGTGACCTGAGTGGTGGCGGCAACCTCGTCATCGTGCGTCACGACGATCAGTTGATGACGACCTACTCGCACACTGACAAACTGTTCGTGACCGAGGACGATCAGGTCAGGGCCGGCGATCCGATCGCGAGTCTTGGCTGGAATGCAGAAAGCGAGTCAGTCTTGCGTTTCGAGGTTCGCCGCGACGGCAGTCCGCTCGACCCACTCGCCTATCTGCCCACGGTACAGGCCCGCTAGCGCAATCGATCGCGCTTAGCATGTCTTCATTCTAAATGCAAGAAATTACCGTGCATATCGGGGAATCGTGAAATTTCCATCGAACTGGGTTGAACAAGCGGCGCTAAGTTGTTTAAATATCGAAATTAGTTGAACTACGAACCCTGGGAAAATCTACACATGGCTACCAAAGAACGTTCGGGGTGGAACAGGGAGAGTAGTGACCGTATCGGAGCGACCATCGCCGCCCGCGCTGCTGCCAGCGAGTCGCTCGATAGTGACCAATCATCAGAGCGCATTACCGCCAGCAAGCTGAAGGATGCTTCGCGGCGTGACATGGACGCGACCCGACTCTATCTGAAGGAGATCGAGTTCTCCGAGTTGCTGACGGCCGACGAGGAGAAGCACTTCACACGTCTCGCGCAGAAGGGCTGCGAGAAATCGCGAGCGCGGATGATCGAGTGCAATCTTCGGCTGGTCGTGAAGATCGCCCGACGTTACATGAACCGCGGGCTCGCGCTCCTCGATCTGATCGAGGAAGGCAATCTCGGGCTCATCCACTCGGTCGAGAAGTTCGATCCCGAGCGCGGCTTCCGCTTCTCGACCTATGCAACGTGGTGGATCCGGCAGACGATCGAACGCGGTCTCATGAACCAGACGCGGACCATCAGGTTGCCCATTCACATCGTCAAGGACATGAATGTGTGCCTGAAGGCAGAGCGTCGCCTGCAGCAGTCACTCGACCGTGAGCCCACGCATGAAGATATCGCGGCGCTGACCGAGCGCCCGGTGGCCGACGTGACGCGCCTGTTGTCGCTGCGCGATCGAGTGAGTTCCGTCGACGTGGCCATTGGCAAGGACGGCGAGCGGCCACTGCTCGACATCATTCCTGACGAGAACAATGTCGACCCGTCAGCTGCGCTTCAGGATGAGCGGGTGTACGCGAACATCGATGGCTGGTTGCTGCAGCTGGAGAGCAAGCAGCGCGAGGTCGTGGTCCGGCGCTTCGGTCTGCACGGTCATGAGAAGGCCACGCTCGAGGAAGTCGGGCAGGAGCTCGGCGTCACCCGCGAGCGCGTCCGCCAGATCCAGATGGAGGCGTTGAAGCGGCTGCGTCGGATTCTCGAGGGGAGCGGCTACTCGGCAGAGAATCTGTTCATGGCATAAGTCTGATCAGTCGATCTGCAGCATCGCGACGGCGACGACGCGTTCCTCGTTCACCAGGACGCTATAGGTACGACAGGCGGCTCGTGTGTTCATGACTTCCAGCGCCACACCGTGATCGCGCATCCTGGCAATGAGTGAGAAATCCGGGAAGAGGTGCCTTGCGCCGGTACCGAGCAGGCAGATCTCTGGCCGCTCGCTCTCGCTCAGGTCGAGTATCGGCGCGAAATGCTGCATCGTCAGCTTGTCCGCCAGTTCGTCGGGACTGCCGTCGAACCAGTTCCGGATCACCCGGCCGCCCGCGATCATCACCGGCCCGTCGTAGTCCACGCCGTCGACACCGAGCACGCCCACGCCGTAGTGGCTGATGAGGTTTTGCGTCGAGGTTTCGAGATGCATCTTCATGGGCGGTTATGATACGCGCCGTTCGGGAGGGCGCGTCCTGCGTTCATTCCCCCTCATTTCGGAGACATGCCTTGAAACCGATCGGTATCGGTCTGCTCGGATTCGGCACGGTCGGTCGTGGCACGGCGTCGATTCTCGTTCGTAACGCTTGCGAGATCGAACGACGTGCCGGTCGGCCGATTCGCGTGCGGCGTGCGCTGGTGCGCGACGCGGCTCGCGCCCACGAGAATTGCCTGTCGCTGCTGCCGGATCCACAGACAGATGCCCAGGCCAGCGCGCTTCGGGACATCGTCATCGATACCGAAGGCCACACCGTCGTTGATGATCCGGATATCGATATCGTCTGTGAGGCAATGGGCGGTGAGGATCCGGCTCTGTCGCTCATCCGGCGTGCCATCGACAACGGCAAGCATGTCATCACCGCCAACAAGGCGCTTATCGCCCTGCATGGCAACGAACTCTTTGCGCAGGCGCGCGAGAAGGGCGTGGTGGTCGCGTTCGAGCCCGCGGTCGCCGGTGGTGTACCGATCATCAAGGCGTTGCGCGAAGGCCTTTCAGCCAACCGGATCGACTGGTTGGCAGGCATCATCAACGGCACCGGAAATTTCATCCTGACCGAAATGGCAGAAAAGGGCAGAGCCTTCGAGGATGTGCTCGCAGAAGCTCAGGCGCTCGGCTATGCCGAAGCGGATCCGACCTTCGACGTTGAAGGGATCGATGCCGCGCACAAGCTGACCATCCTCTCGGCCATCGCCTTCGGTATCCCGCTGCAGTTCGACAAGGTGTTCACGGAGGGCATCTCGACCGTCGACCCGCTCGACGTGACCTTTGCTGCCGAACTTGGCTACCGCATCAAGCACCTCGG
>ENA-ORXR01000689-ORXR01000689.1-marine-metagenome-genome-assembly--contig:-NODE-689-length-42103-cov-5.204897_pt1 | contig 42103 bp, 37 predicted proteins | sample MGYA00237866_ERZ511479 | MGnify/ENA metagenome assembly ERZ511479
TGTGGATGTTTATCCACGTTGCCGTCGCTTCGCTCCGCCCTTTGGGCTGCCTTCGGCAGGCTTTGTCGCTTCGCTCCAATCACCTCGCGCCTTGCTAGGCGAAATCTGGACAGTAATGGCAGATTGCCTAATCAATCAGACTTTCTCTAGAAGCCTCGGTGAACGAACAAAAAGCCGCCGTCGCTCCCACAAAAAGGGAACCAACGGCGGCGAATTGCGAAGTCGTGAATCGCTGGACTATTTGTTAACACCACGACCACCAGTCTTAGTGGCTTCCGCAGGTTTGGCTTTCTCTTTCGGTGCCTCTTCCTTCTTCTCTGCTGCTGGAGCAGGTGCCTTCTTCGATGGGGCTGGCGCTGGCTTAACTTCTTTCTTTGCGTCGTTAGACTTGTTCGCTGCAGCCTCTGCTTTTGGCGCAGTGTTCTTTTCCGCAGCAGGAGCTTCTTTTTTGGCCGCTGCTTCGGCCTTCTTCTTGGCGGGTGCGTCTTTCTTAGACGCCTCGACCTTCTTAGGTGGAGTTGCGGTCTTCTTCTGAGTTGGCTCAGCCTCTTTTACGGACTTCTTGGGCTTGGCAACTGGCAGACCGGTAGCGGTGCTCTTGCCTAGTGCATAACTATCAGCCTGAAGATTGAGTTTCGCGTAGTAGCCAGGCTCCTTAATGAGCCCGAACATGGTTGCTTCGAACGGATCGACGTAGCTGACGTTGGCATTCTGAGGAACCTTTTCCCCAGTCAGGTGGAAGGCTGCATTAACCACAAGACGACGCAGATCTTCGTTAGTGAAATCATTGGAAGCTCCCATCGTCGTGCAGAATGCCTTTCCTTTGACCTTTCCATTCGGTGACCAGTAGTCGCGGATCCAAGCCATCGGCTGCATCGGCTTGTTACGTGGATCGTCCTTCAGAATCGGAGAATCAGGCTCCATCGTCTGCGTGACAGCTCCGCGCATCAGGATGGTTGCGTTCTCTGGAGTGACTGCCTTAATCGTGTAGACATCGCTGGGGCCGAAGACATCGTAGACGCTGTTAAGCACTGGGTGCAGGGCATTCTCACCGACAACAACACCACGGCAGCCTTCGCTCTTGTGCTTCCCATGATGAGCAACCCAACCCTCACCGAGGATTTGCGGACCGAAGTTGCTCCAAGCGAAGTTGCCCGACTTGCCCTTACCCGTGAAGGCATGGGTAGCCGTCCGGAAACCGATGACTGGCTTTCCGGCATTCAGGAAATTAGCAATATGGGCAGCCTGCTTGTCCGGAAGTTGGCGGAACCGAGTTCCGATGATCATCAAGTCGGCGTCCTTCAAGTGAGCCAATCCGGGTGTGTTGGTCTGAAGGTTCGGATCAATAAATCCCTTTTCTGGGTCGACTGAGAACAGCACCACGCAGTCGAAGCCATGGTGTTGGCTCAGGATCTTCCCGAGCATCGGGCAGGATTCTTCGGAACGATATTCTTCGTCACCGGCAATCAGGACGATCTTCTTGCCCAGACGTTTGTCGACATCCGCCGCGGGAAGAAACAGGTAGTCTTTGCCACTTTGAGCGGTCGAGAAAGAAGGGACGAGCGTGAGTCCGAGGGTTAGACAGGCAATCGCAGGTTTGAGGAGCTGGCGCATAGTTTGGAGGATCAATTGATGGTCTCAGTAATAGAGACCGCATCTAGCCACGAAGAGTCACAGAACGCAACCCCTCAACCTAACAGAAAAGAGCCACCGACCTGCCGAGGAGCGCCAATGCTACGGCAAATCGACCCAGAGACTGACGAACTGGCCCGGAACTGAAGCCTGACTAGCGTCAGATTCGTCCGCGACCCTTCCTTGGCAAAACGCTCGGGTCGGGCTAGCCTACGCCCATGGGAAAAATCGCAGTCTTCCTAGTACTGGTCATCGTTCTGATCGCCCTATTCTTCTATCCCGGTTACTTGCTTAACGACGAGGTAGCGGAAAAGACTGGGAGGATTGCCAACGCCATTCGTGGTGGCAGCGACGAGACCGAAAACGCGCCCCCGATCCCGCCCGAACTTGCTGAGCTTCCGGTCGGGCAAATCGCTTCGATCGAATATCCCTATCCCCTGACCCTTCAGGCAATCGATGGCCGAACGATGCACGCCAGCGTATTAGGACGGAGTTCGTCGCATGTTCAATTCCGGCGAATATCCGACGACAAATTGTTCGACCTCCGCTTCTCAGACTTGTCCGTAGCGACACAACAACAACTATCACAGCTGCCAATCACTCTGGTCGAAAGCGACTTTGGCAAATCAAAACACTCCGGAATCCCGAGCCAACCACGCCAGACCATCGATGACGGACTCGATTTAGACCAAGAACGAATCAATCGAAAACTCAAAGAAATCCGAACAGAACTTAGCGACCCAAGCCTAACAAGTTCGCAACGCACCATGATGCGGCGCGAAATCGAACGCCTGAATGCCGATGCCGCCAAACTACGGCGCACCAAAGAGTTCTTTGAAGAATAGCCGTTCAAAGAACCCGCTACCTAGAAGCCGCAAAGACTTGCCACGGGAGCCTGCAGATGAATGCGAAGGCTTGGTCAGAAGGTAAGAACGAAGGCCGCACTCAGGCGATTGCATCGGCGCCAACACAGGTCGAAGATAGACCATGAAACTGAATCGTCATGACGCTCGCTGAACTGGGCTGGACTGAGTACTTCGAGGAAGCGTTTGCACCCTTTGCCAAACTTGGACTCGTGCCGGGTCGGCTCTCGGAAGAGACGAAAATCAACTTCACTGCGATCCTAGCTGACGGCACTCAAGTCAGTGTCATTCTGTCTGGTCGCATTTGGCATGAAGCCGAGAACGATGCGGAATTGCCTGCAGTTGGAGATTGGGTAGCGCTGGACATTCCCGAAGACGCGAATGCCGATGTCGTCATCCGCGGTATTGTTCCTAGGCGCTCCACCTTCTCCCGACGAGCCCCCGGAAAGAGCGCTGCCGAACACGTCATCGCCACCAATATCGACTATGTCGTTGTCGTCACAGATCCTGGCGAAGACTTCAACATGCGCCGCCTTGAGCGCTTCTACACCCTGATCCGAAAGGGAGGAGCCACTCCGGTGATCCTGATCAACAAGTCAGACCTGCATGACACTGCAACACTTTCAGAATGTGAGGAAAAGGTAGATGGCCTCGGCGACAACCTTCATGTCCATACGATCAGTGCGTTGCACGAGGAAGGAATCGGCGTCCTACGCAACTACCTCAATGGAAACAAAACTCTCGCGCTTTGTGGTTCCAGTGGCGTTGGCAAGTCGACCCTAGTGAATAGTCTCTTGGGCGAAGACTATCTCTGGACAAACGACGTCAACGATCTCACCGGAAAAGGCCGCCACACCACTGTCGCTCGAGAACTCATTGTCCTCGAAGAAGGCGGAATTCTGATTGATAACCCCGGTGTCCGCGAAGTCCAGATGTGGACGGATGAAACCACACTCAGAGAGAGTTTTACTGACATTCAAGAGCTGGTCGCTGACTGCAAGTTCCACGACTGCAAACACCGCACCGACAAAGGCTGCGCGATCCGCGGCGCCTACGAAGCGAAGCTGTTTGATCTCGATCGCTACCAGAGTTTCCTCAATCTCGAAAAAGAAATCGAGGAACTCAAAGCCAAGCAAAAGAAACGCCGAGTCGCGACCGAACGTTGGGCCAAACGTAATCGTAAAGTCAAAGCCAGAAACCGCGAAGACCGGTTCGATCTGGAGAATGAACTCGATAACTATTAGGGATGGCTGATGTCCAATGAACATGCCTAGTCACTCAATTATCGTCGATCTCGAAGCCACGTGCTGCGATAAGTCTTCGTTTCCCAGAGAAGAAATGGAAATTATCGAAATCGGTGCTGTGCGAGTCTCTGCACGGAGCGGAGAGATTGAGTCGGAATTCCAATCTTTCGTAAAGCCGGTTAGGAACTCTGTTCTAACTAGCTTCTGTCGCGAACTCACGACGATCACTCAAGCAGACGTCGATGAGGCCCCTTCCTATCCTGAGGTTCGAGTAACGTTTGCCGATTGGTTGAACGAAGAGCCCAAATATGACTTTTGTTCATGGGGAGACTACGATCGAAAACAGTTCGAAAAAGACTCTGTCGTCCATCAGGTGCCCTACCCTTTTAGCGGAGAGCATCGAAACTTGAAAAAAGAGTTCTCAACCGCGCTCAGTGAAAAGAAGCGCTACGGCTTGGGAATGGCAATACGAAGAATCGGCCTAGAGTTCGATGGCACTGCGCACCGAGGAATCGACGATGCTCGAAATATCGCAAAGGTTTATCGTTTTCTCCTTGAGCAGCGGTAAGGCATGTCAAACTTCGAAGGTCGAGTTGGAACTCTTCAAATAAAACGGTTCGCATCTCGCCCAAGATTAACAATTCTGAACAGGGTCAGTAACCAGTCAGAAACCAGCTCTTTTTGCCGACTTGACCTTTGGAGTTAGAATCGCCGTCCACAGCAACACATTTCAAAAAATGAAACTTGCTCCCGACCGGATCGAAAAATTTCTGCAGATGCTGAACCATCCAGTTCGTGTTGTCCCGATCGATGTTGAACTGCCTGACGATACACTTTCTCCAATTTTCAGCCCTTTGAGAGAACTGCGGTAGTTTCCAAGTTGGGAAAGCCTCTATTTCCGATACTTTTGAGTTAGTCTACGAGCGCACTTCGTCTGGTCGCTGGTTTCCAGACAACACTTTCGCCGAGTCCGGATCCATTGAACCGGGTCTTCACCTTTCGGAATGAAACCGGCCTTCGCGCACCAAGCGATGATGAACTGCCCAGTTCTCCCACAGCCTGCCACGCAATGAACGACGGCCGCTTCGTTGGCCTGATGGTGCCCATCCATGAGATCCAAAAACGTCTGAATCTGAGCGTCCGTCGGAACACCATAGTCGGATACATTGATATGATAGTAGGAGAGATGATCGGGGACGTCTTTCCGGTTGTCGAACTCGCAGCAATTGACCACCACCTTGATCCCTTTCTCAGCGTAGATGTCGAAAACGTAGGGGTCTGGCCACCAAGACGCGGCGATGACACCATCGACGATCCACGTAAAGGGCTCGGTTCTTTCTGGCTGACCGTTCTCGGGCCAGTAGTAGGGGCGAATCGGAGGGAGCATGGTGATAGCGATTTGATCTATTCTAGCGGTAATTACTGCTGGCTCTCGTTGATCAAAGTACTGTTTCATGGGCTTATCGACCCGCAGGATCGCTGAGCAATCTTCTTACGGCACTTGAGGAAGCCCTAGTCTTGTGGTATTTTTGTCGCCCTCAATCCTGAATATTTTGGAAATAGTAAATCCTAACGAGTCGAATGATGGGCTCGATGAGCTCCACGGTGCCATTCGGATGGCTACGATGGGTATCGACGGCAATTGCCCCGCGACCCTAGCTAGCAGCGATGGTTTAGAAGCCTGGCTCTCCGAACTCTTCGAACCAATTTTCGGCCCCCACCTCATCCAAGTTTTTGACCATGCCACGCGCGGACATTCTCGCGAGATCTGCGAGTTGGATAGCGGATTGAAGCTGGAATCAGACCAGATGATGGCGGCTAGCCAGTCAGCCGGTGAAGAATTAACGATCCTTCGTGCCGGTGCCCTGCACAGTCAGGCCATGGATAAAGTCTGTATCGCCATCGCAGAAGATGAAATACCAGGTCATCACTCGACGCTTTTCGCGGTCTACGGAGCCGGAAACCATCTTCCGCTGAACGGAGTGCTGGCAGGATTCGTTTTCGATGAGTGGCGCCGTTCCCGAACATCGGAACGCGACCTGGAAGCCTTCTCTGAGGCTATTCCATCCGTTAACGCTTCGATTTCGAGAGTTTTTCGCGCACAACCGAACGGTGGTGGCGGACAGTTCCGAATCGCGTAGCTTGGGCATATGTCAGTCCGCGTCCTCAATAGAACGTCAGGTCATCGCGCAGGAACCGAGCACGACGGTGATGGCGACGGCGGCAGCACCGAAACAGAAGTCCTGGCCGCGGTCGAAACCGAAGAAGAAATCTCCCTGCCATGGAACGTTCTCGTATTAAACGATCCAGTGAATCTGATGAGTTTCGTCACCATGATCATCCGAAAGATTTTCGGTTATGATAAAGCCAAAGCCGAGAAGATGATGCTCGAAGTTCATCAAAACGGACGATCGATTGTTTGGACAGGGCCTCGTGAGACAGCGGAATTTTACGTCCAACAGCTTCAGCAACACCAGCTCCTGTCTCGGATCGAAAAGGTCGAAGGCTAAACACACCCATCCACTCCGGACAAGGCCACCCCTCCAACGATTTGAGACTTCAACTCATCGAACCCGACCGCTGGGGCTTTGCTGACCTCGGCGAAGGCGAACTCAGTATTCTTCGAGACATCGCCCAAGCTGGTGATCCGTCTGGCTGCGAATCCGCAGAGAATCGGCTATTTCAGCGCCCCTTCGATCATGAACCGAAGCCCGGCGACATCGAAGAACATCAGTCCCTCGCTGACTGGGAAGACTTCGTCACTGATTCGTTCCGCGACGAATTTCGGGAATCCGTCGCGATCGTCACCAGTGACCTTAGCGAAGTCCAACGCATCGAAGCCGATGCCACAGATGAAAGCGTCGACGCTAGTCCGACCTACGTAATTGAGTTGCCGCAAGCCCACGCCGAGCGCTGGTTCGGCGCACTCAACCAAGCGCGGCTCGTGCTAGCAGAACGCTACCGACTCTTCAATTCCGAGGGCAACTCCATCTTCTCTTTTCCTGAGATTGATGGGCTCCCGGAAAACGATGATGACGGGGACAGCAACGACTTGGCTCCCGAGGAAGAATCCGATGACCGACCGCTCGTCTACCTGCGCGACGATCCCGAGGATCTCTCAATCGAATTCAGTCCACAGGAGCGCTTTGAAGCCTATCTGAAGTCACAGATGTATGCCTTCATTCAAGAGTGGCTGGTGGAGTTCATACTGTCCAAAGGCCTCGAATAGCAACCACCATGGCCAACCAACCCGACGCCGTTCTCTCGGCCTCCGAGCTCACCCTTTCCTATGGAGCTCACCAAATTCTCGATGGTGCTACCTTGGCGATTCGTCCCGGCGAAAAGCTCGGTCTACTCGGCCGCAACGGCTGTGGCAAGTCGAGCCTGTTAAAGATCCTAGCCGGTCAGGAACAAGCCGATACCGGAACGCTTTCTGCCCGTCAGGGGCTCGTCGTCGGCTACCTATCGCAAGAGTTCACGCTCGATGATTCCCTAACCGTCGAGGACAATATTCGTGCCGGAGTCGCTGAACTCGTCGCAGATATCGAGCGATTCGAATCCGGAACCGCCAACCCAGATGAGCTTGAGCGGCTGCAGTCGAAGATCGATACTGCCGATGGTTGGAATCTCGAGACCCGGATCGCGTCCTTGATGCGTCACCTCGCTACCCCTCCCGCCGATCGGGTCGTTCACTATTGCTCAGGCGGCGAAAAACGTCGGGTCGGGCTGTGTCGCGCGCTGATCGCCAACCCCGATCTGCTGATTCTCGATGAGCCGACTAACCACCTGGATTCCGACGCGATTGAGTGGTTAGAAACCTACCTCGCCGACTTCCGAGGAGCTTGCCTGTTTGTCACTCACGATCGGTATTTTCTTGATCGATTGGTTACTCATATCGTCGAACTCGACGGTGGGCGGTTGTTCAGTCACGAGGGCAATTACGGCGACTTCGTCATCGCCAAAGCCGAACGTCAAGAACGAGCCGAAGCCGCTGAGCATAAGCGCCAACGCTTCCTCAGCCGCGAAGTCGAGTGGGTCCGGGCTGGAGTCAAAGCGCGCGGAACCAAACAGCGCTCCCGACTTGAAAACTTCTACGCAGTAAAGGCTCAGAAAGCGCCAGATCGCGATCTCGACATGGAGCTCATCGTGCCCCCTGCCCCACCCTTGGGCAACATCGTGCTCGATGTCGAAGGCGTCGGCATGGTCGCCGAAGTCGATCCTCTTTTCCTTGGGCTGACGATCAATTTTCGGGCCGGTGAGTGTGTTGGAATTGTCGGCAGAAATGGAGCCGGCAAGACAACCCTGCTCCGGGCGATGATGGGTGAAATCGAGCCGACAGAGGGCTTAGTTCGAATCGGCAAGAAGACAATTTTCAACTACGTCGACCAAACGCGGCTGCAACTCGACGAAGACAAAAGCGTCCTTCAGGAAGTTGCTGGCGATGAAGACTACGTCGATTTCGGCGGCGAAAAGATCCCAGCCCGCAGCTATTTGCGAAGGTTCTTGTTCAGCGACGAGCGGATCAACGACCGCGTCGGCCATCTCTCTGGAGGCGAGAAGAACCGGGTGCTACTGGCAAAAATTCTTAAGACAGGGGGCAACTTTATCGTTCTCGACGAGCCGACCAACGACCTCGACCTCCAGACTCTAAGAGTGCTGGAGGAAGCCTTGCTCAACTTCGGCGGGACGAGCATTGTTGTCAGCCACGACCGATACTTTCTCGACCGCGTTTGCGATCGGGTGATCGTCTATGGAGATCCGCCAGCCATTTCGGTGTTCGACGGCAACTACTCGTATTTCCGGCAGAAACGGAAACAGCTCGATCAGTTGAGTGCAGCAGCGACTCCCGTGGCCGCCGCCAAGGTTAAGGCAGCCGTTCCCAGTGGGCCGAAACCACAAGCACGCAAACTGAGCAACAAGGAAAACGCCGAACTCGACGGCATGGAAGACACCATCCTCGAAGCCGAAACCGCTGTCGAAGAGATTCAGGCCAAACTTGATGACCCAGAGTTCTATATCGACCATGCTGAGCAAGCTCCGGTCTTGGTCAAAGATCTAGAAACTCGGCGAGCAGAAATCGAGGCTCTGTACGCCCGCTGGGAAGAACTCGAAGATCTCCGCAAAGCCAGAGAGGGTGCCTAACCGATTCGACACGTTTATCGTCGTAAACTTCGTAGCGATTGGAGAATCTCCCGACGGACATCTTTCGAGAGAACTAGTGCCTCTGCCCCGTTCGCACCCATTTCGCCCTCCTCGGAGCCTTCCTGACGATTGCTCAGGACACGACGGTGGCGGAATTGCTAAAGGGAGCAGGCTATCGGACAGCGATGATCGGAAAGTCGTGCGTCACCGGAAATACCCAGGACGGTCGCGGCGTGGAACTTCGTGCCGAAGAAGAAGGGCAAGAAGTAGCAAAGAAAACTGACCGCTACCCAGCGGGTTCATCGGTCGTGAACTCCCTCCTACAACTCACGCCCTACCCAGACTTACAGGCCCACAAACCGACCGGAATGTAGGAGGAAGTTTACGACCGATGGTCGCGCAGAATCGGTCGCCAGCTCCTTCCTGCACGAAAAAGCGTCAGGAGGTACCCAGACACGTGGCTTTCCCCTTGAATTTTTTGAGGAATGTCCGACCCCATTTTATCCGATGAACAAACTCTCTATCCGCGACCTCTCTCCTGCTGGTAAGCGCGTACTCATGCGCGTCGATTTTAACGTCCCGCTCGACGGCAGCACCATCACCGATGATTCTCGCATCCAGGGTGCGCTTCCTTCGATCAAGCACTTGGTCGATGCTGGTGCCAAAGTCATTCTGATGTCCCACCTCGGTCGCCCTGAAGAAAAGGGTGATCCGAAAACGACCCTTAAGCCCGTCGCTGACCGGCTCGGTCAACTCCTCGACACACCAGTCAAGTTCGCGGCGGATTGTGTTGGGGACGTCGCGACAGAAGCCGTCGCCAACTTGACTGACGGCGAAGTCTTGCTTCTCGAGAACGTTCGGTACTATGAGGAGGAGACCAAAAACGATCCCTCGTTCGCCGCCCAGTTGGCCGAGCACGGCGACATCTTCGTCAATGACGCCTTCGGAACCGCCCACCGAGCCCACGCTTCAACCGCTGGGGTCACCGCAGGTATCGACCAGTGTGCGATGGGATTCCTGATCGAGAAGGAACTCAAATATCTCGTCGGAGAACTCGAGTCTCCGAAACGCCCGTTCGTCGTCGTCATGGGCGGCGCGAAAGTCAGCGACAAAATCCAGATTCTGGAGCGACTGATGGAGAAGGCCGACGCGTTCGTCATCGGTGGCGCCATGGCCACGACCTTCCGACTTGCTCAAGGCTACGAAGTCGGAAAGAGCTTCGCTGAGCGCGACAAGGACAAACTCGACCTCGCTCGGGGCATCCTCAAGACGGCCGAAGAAAAGAACATCCCATTCCACCTTCCTATCGACACGCGTCATACTTTCGATTTCTGCGACGACGCCGAAACCGAATGCACCGCTCCATGGGAAGATGGCGGCGCAATCCCAGCTGATCGTGAGGGAATCGATATTGGTGACAAGGCGATCGAGCAATTCTCCGAGGTCTTAGCTTCAGCCGGAACGATCATCTGGAATGGCCCGATGGGAGTGTTCGAGAAGCGTGGCATGGATATCGGAACTCGAGCGATTGGTGCAGCCATCGCTGCCAACGAAGGCGCGATCAAGATCGTCGGAGGCGGCGATTCTGTTACCGCGGCCAATCAATTTGGGTTCGGAGAAAAGATGGATCACATGTCCACAGGGGGCGGCGCTTCCCTCGAACTTCTCGAAGGCAAAGAGCTTCCGGGTATTGCCGCGCTCGACGACGTTTAGAGCACCTAACAAACTTCTATGCTGAGCTTCGAGAGAGGCTCAGCATTTTTGTGCCCAAGAACCAAACTCCAAAAACCGTTTTACTAGCCTCTAAGACCCTCTAAGACCATTTCTAAAGTTGGTTGGGATCGCGTGCAAGCAACGCTCCTACGCACGAAGCTTCAAGGCCAATCCGCCCTCCCGCCGCGGACGAAGATCTATCCGCAGGCCTACCTATTTCCTCGCTTCTGGTGTAACGGTAGGATTAGAAATGGTCTAATAGACCCCTTCGATCACCTTCTTTTCCAGACTGCCGAACGGCCGGACATCCCCCACTCCATCCCAAGGATATCGAGAGTCATAGGGCTTACGGCGTTCCGCTTCATCGCGCTCAAGGAATCTAGGCACGAAGAATTCTTTCGTCAGAGTCGTCAGTTCAACGCGGCCGAATTCTCCGTAAGGAACGGTTTCGTCGGTCTCGACATCTACCACGCGGAGTGAAGCCCGTGGCTGCGGAGCGTAGTAGGTTACGCTGTAGGTGTCATCGAGTGGTCGGCTGTGAGCGAGCCCCATCAAGGTGTTTCCATAGGTCGGAACGAACCTCGTTTGGTTCTCGCAGACTTCTTCGACCAAGAACCGAACCATCTGCGGAGTCATCGTCGTTCCGCCACAGAATACGCCTTTAATACCATTTGCAGGTAGGCTGATGCGCTCGGCAATTGACTCAAGAAGTCGCGGTGTCGTGAACATGCACGAAATGTTGCGCCCCTTGATCAAACCGACGGCCTGATCGATGACGTGACGCTGATACGCTTCGGCTTCGTCGAAGGCTTTTCTGCCGATACAACGCTTCACCCATCGAGGGTCAAGATCGACGAAGTAGCAAGAACCACCCCGAATGTTCGCCAAGTGCTCAACCGCCAGTCGAAGCCGACGAGGCCCCGTTGGTCCAACCATAATCCAGTTGCCACCGCGTGGGAAAAACTCCTCAGGCAACGTCTCCGAGAACGCCTCGTAGTCATGCTTGTAGTCGTCCCAACCGATGCGCTGCTTAGGCAAGCCAGTCGTGCCTCCAGTTTCAAACACATTGAATGGCCGGTCGCCAAAACCTTTAGGAACAAAACGTTCGTTCGGTTCATCGCGAAGGACGTTGTCTTCAAAATGCTTAAACTTTCTCAGATCATCAAAACATTTGATCTCATCTCTCGGATCCCAGCCCTCGCGGTCTTTGAATTCCAACCAATACGGGCAACCAGTCTCAGGCGAAAAATGCCAGTCGATGATCTCCTGAACCTGAGATTCGAGGTTCTCTTTAGCGGAGGCGATTTCGGCGTCAGTAGCGGACATGAAAGTGTGTTCGAGCGGGAGTGGCTAGTCGACCATCGGTAGTCGGCGGCGACGGAAACCAAGTGTCAATCCTCCAGCAATGAGCAGCAGTGCACGACTGGTGATTCCAGCGGCTCCTCCCGCATCGGATTCAAAGCTGTGCATCGAGACGACGGCGGCATGCGCCGATGTGAAAGAGATCGCCAGACCTGCGAGACAAAAGACATGAACTTGGGGTATTTTCATTGGGACGCGTTTATTGTTAGCGGAAGAACTTTCCAATGGTTTCAGATGATGGCTTGGGCGTGATCAATGAAACTACCACCATGGCTACGACTCCAGCAAGAAAGGAGTAAGTGACGGGCATCACACCTCCGACGAGGTATTCGCCACCCCAGCCCGACTTGTAAAAGAAGAACAACCACACTGCCATCGCAGCGATCACCGAGGCGAATGCGCCCATGCGGGTCGCCCCTTTCCAATACAGGGCCGCGAACACCAACGGTGTCAGACTTGCAAAGCCTGAGAAGCACCAAATCGCCAAATCGAAGACGTTTGCGTTCTTCGCGAGCAAAGCCAGAACGTAGGTCAGCGCGACGATTCCGACGATAAACATCCGCGCAATCCAGATGATCTTCTTGTCCGAAATGGCACCTTCTGTCTTCCCTTCGAGAACGATGTCATTGGTGAAAATTGTCCCTAAACACAGAAACTGAGAATCGAGCGATGACATGATTGCGGCAAGCACTCCCGCTGTCAGTAGCCCCGTCAAAACCGGATTCCCTACTAATAGTTTCAGCATATTCGAGAGCACCGCAGCCGGCGGAATCCCCCATGGTAACAAGCCAGACGCCCAAGCCCCAATGAGCACACAGGGCACCCAAACGATCATGATAAAAATTGGGTGCGCGACCACCGTCAGTCGGAAGGACTTAGCACTCTTTGCCGTCAGCCAGTGCTGGAAAAGGTGGGGAAACATTCCAACGCTCAGAGGAATAAACAGGTAGCTGATGAACATCCCTGCGGTCATCCCAACTTCGCGTTCGGCGTCCTTCAGCTCCGTCGATCCCGGGCCCTTGGTCTTATAGCCGATTTCGACCGGCGTCCGGGTATAGTGAGGGTGGGTGCCGGCTACCTCAATGCCCTCTGGCGAATGAAGCACCTTGCCAATTTTTTTGGGTTCAGCGAGTTCGACGATCTTTTGCGATTCCTTATCGAGACCGTATCGCTGCACAACCGTCGTGCCGTCTTCAGCGATGAAAGCAGGAACTTTTCCGGCTTGCTCAAGACCGCCCAAACTTTTGACCACAAACACAAAGGCGACGAGCCCCATGACCATGAACACCAGAGTCTGAAACGTATTCGCCCAAGCCGCGCCTCGAGACCCCCCAGCGAAGACGTAGGCCAGAACCACTCCACTGATTACCAAACCACTGAGCCACATCGGAATCCCTCCATTCATCAATGGAGAAACATGAGGGAATAGATCAGGAAACGCTCCCGCAGTCACCGGTTGGATCGTCTTACCCGCACCGATGATTCCAATCAGGAGATAGGGAACGACCATCAGAACTAAGATTGGGAACAGCAGATAACCCAAGCCTCTCGACTCGAAACGGTCTCGGAAAAACTGGATCTGGGTCACATAACCGTGACGACGTCCGTGACCGTAGATCTTAATTCCAATCAAGAAGAAGCAAGCCGCGTGCACGAGACAACTGATCGACGCCATCAATCCATAAGTCCCGATCCCGCGCTCAAAGGATTTACCAGTCGAGCCGACAAGAGCGAAAGCCGTCATCGTCGTTCCGAAAACCGACATCAAAAGCAGGAACGGCCCAATCGAGTGAGATGCGACAAAGTAGTCCTTTGATGTGCCGCGAAACAGCTTGTTTGAGAACAACCCGAGCCCCAAAAGAAGGGCGAGATAGCAGCTAATGACAAGGATGACTTGGGTTCCGTCGGGCATGGTTGTTGAAGAATAAGTGAAGCAGCCACCCGTTCTTTCAGCGGGTGCGAAAAACTCGGCCCAAAAGAGCCGCGTCGACTTGAGCTCTCACGGTCGCTAGAGCTCCTCCAGTGTCTAGAGAATTGTTACTGATCACAAGGGGCATTTAGGGAGAATCTCTTTGCCATAGGAGATGCTCTCGGTGAAATATTCCACGATATGGTCTCACCGCGCTTGCTCCTCATTCACGTTTCTATTGCAGCAGCCGTCTTCGGATCTCTTTCCGCGAAGGACGTGTCTGGTAGAAAGACAGCTCTGGCTCCTGAAGAGCAACAGAAGACCTTTCAACTAGCCGATGGTTTCGTCATTGAACTCGTTGCCTCTGAGGAGAACGGGCTCATCAATCCTATCGACCTCACCTTCGATGACGCCGGTAGGCTGTGGACGCAGACCGCCAGTATGTATCCGAACGACCCAGTTTCTGGGATCAATTTTGGTGCAGCCATGCGGATGATGAAGGATCAGAAACTGATTGATTCGGATCCGCGCTTTCACGAGGTAAAACGATATTACCAGCTCGAGGAACGGGGAACGGACAAGATCCTCGTCGTTTCTGATCCCACTAAAACAGCCGAAGGCGACCTCCATGTCTGGGCGGACGGACTGACGATTCCACAGAGCATCCTACCCTACAAAGATGGCTGCTATGTCGCCCATGGCTCAGAGATTTTCTTTCTCAAGGATGCCGATCAAGACGGGAAGCAAGATGAGGTGCTGCCCCTGTTTTCGAACTTCGGATTCTTCGACACACACACCATGTCCCACTCCTTTGTGCGGGCACCAGGACGGCAAGTTCACTTCTCACAGGGAGCGATCAACGCTGGAAAGGTGAAGGTCATCGCGACCGGACAGGAACTAGATGTCAGCTACTGCAAGAATCTCCGTTTTGACTGGAATGGAAAAAATCTGGAAATCATCAACTGCTGGAGAGACAACATCTGGGGATATCAACTGAATGCCAATGGCGAGTGGTACGGCACTTCCGCAAACGACGGTGGCTGGTCGGTAACCCCGATGGAGCCGATGTCGAGCATCACAGGTATCGGAGGCGACCGGATCCGGCCTTATCAGCCCTATATGCCATCTCTTCATGACTTCCGTGTCGGAGGCTCTGGGATCTCGGGCTTGGCCTTTTCTGAGGACGGGGCGAGCGGTTTTCCAGAGGAGTGGAAAGACGTCGCGATTCTGGCCAACCCAATCACCCGAACACTTAACTGCGTGAAGATCATCCGACATCCTGATGGCTCGGTCGAAGCCGAGCACCTAACTGACCTCCTGAGTTCTTCTGACGATTGGTTCCGACCAGTGAATCTGGAATTCGGGCCTGATGGATGCCTCTACATTGCGGATTGGTACAACATGATCATCTCCCACAATGAGGTCACCACCGCCCACCCAGATCGGGACAAGAAGCACGGTCGAATCTGGAGAGTGCGCCATGTTTCTCAGAAGCCACGGCCCGTTCCCAATCTAATCAAAACACCTTCGCCAGAACTCGTGAAACATTTGGAGGCTGACATCCTCTGGGAAAGGCGCGCTGCTTGGCACCAGATTGTCGACCGCCAGGCCGAAGAGCTGGCACCCGCCCTGCAGGCCCTCATCCAAGACGGCTCGAAAGACAGGGTCACTAGAATCCACGCTCTTTGGGCGCTTGAGGGATTGGAGAATTTCGACCGCGCTACGGTCGATTCCCTGCTCCAATCCGGTGACGATCATCTCGTCCGGGAAGCGATCCGATCTCTGGCGTGTTTCGCTCCTTCGGCTGTCGAGGTAGCACAAATGACGGCTCCATTCCTCTCCTCAGAAAATGCCATGGTTCGCTCGCAGTTACTTCGCACATTGCGAGAGTTGGGTTCGGCCAGTCCTGAGACAATCCAACTCCTTGTCGATGCTTCTAAACCAGCAGCTCCGAACGACGAGATGGGCGGCAACTACGAGCGCAATTTCGAACGCTTCCTTGCCCTGATGGCACTGGAAGACTACCAGCCACAGCTTCGGACTTTCCTAGATAGTCCTGCGGTAGCCGACGTTCCCGCAACGAACCTTCTGTGGGCAGTTCAAGCCCTTCCAGACTCTGAGAAGCCAGCTAATTTTGGCAAGATCTGGACGAATGGTACCCAAGGCGAAATCGATCCGAACACGTTTGTAGCGATGACAAAGCTACTCGGAAATCCTGCAGTGCAGAAGACAGTTGCCCCGACGTTTGCCGATCGACCCGCCGAAATGTTGGAGTTGTCGCTGAACCTTCACGACCGCATCGATGGGCCAAAAGTAGCCGCCTTCTATGATAAAAAAATGGCTTCGGATTTGGCTTCAGATGATGCGGAAAGAATGAGTTCTGCTCTTGATCTCATCACAAAGCTTCGTTCACCGGCTCATACGAAAGTGCTACTGAATCTTCTCCAATCTGGCGCATCACCCGCTGAGCGACTCTTTACGGCGCTCGGCAATGACCCAAAAATGGGGTCTGCTCAGTATCGGGCAATCGTCACGAACGAAGAGCTCTCCAACTCGATTCGAATCAAGGCACTGACGGCAAGCTCAATTGCTGGATCAAAGACCATCGCCAACGACACGAAGTTCCTAGTCAGTGAATTCGACGATGGCGACAAGAAGCTTTTGGTTAGCCGATTATCTTGGTCGAAACCAGGGAACACAACATTGCTCAAACTCTTTCAAGCAGGGGTTCTGAAAATCGAACACTGGGACTATCGGTCAGCCCAGCGCACTCGGAAAGCGGCCAGAAAGAGCAAGGACTCAGCAGCGATTCTGGCTCACTACCGTGCCCTTGAAACCGAAGCCGCCAATGAGCGGACGAATCGAGTGCATCATTATATGCAGGCCCTCACCAAACTAGACGGCAATCCCGAAACGGGCCAGGCGCTTTTTAGCATGTGCCTCGTCTGCCACCAAGCCAATGGGCAAGGTCAGAACATCGCGCCCTCTCTAGATGGCTCGTCCAGCAGGGAACTGGAACACTTGCTGACAGCGATCGTCAATCCAGACGAAGCGATCGAAGGTGCCTATGGACTCTACTATGTGGTGAAAAAGAACGGAGAATCGGTCGAAGGCTACCGCGCGAGAACAGACGAAGATGGAGTGTCGATCGCTGCTCAAGGCGGCAGCATCACCTTCATCGCCACCTCAGACATCTACGATCAGGGAGGTTTCGCAGGGAAGTCATTCATGCCCTCCGCTTTCCACGGCCTGCCAGATCAGACAATGGCGGATCTGATCTCGTATATGCAGACGCTAAAGTAGTTTCTTGAGAAACGATGGCTTTAGTTGGAGAACGCTGCCTCGACCAACTCAATCTCCGCGCGACCGATTCCGATTTTCTCAGCGAAGTCTCGCCATCGGGCAGCGACTTCCCGGATCGCTTCAAGAATATGCCGCGCCAAGGGACAAAGTGACAATACCGAACTAGCAAGATCGTTAGGGTTCTTCTTATTTAACTAGTATTATTACTGAAAAATTTTGCATATAATGGAAAATATGGTAGTTTTAAATTACCATGAAAATAACATTAATTACTCTCGGCTCCATTTTTGCGCTTTCTAGCTTAGCCAACGCTCAAGATTGGGCCTCACTCACAACAACAGGGGGTTCGTTGCCCGGCGGCACTACGTTCTCTATTTCGACATCTGCGGACTTTAGGAATGGGGGGACAGGATCACAAACTTGGACGTCTCCTCAAGGGATCTCATCTGGGGGATCTGTCGATACTCTGTTGATGACCTTTGAGGACAATGAGTTCCTCACCCTCAATTTCTCCCAAGCAGTGATCGATCCCATTCTTAACATCGGCAATGTTCAGTCCGATATCATGATCAATGGAGGAACGTTCAGCGCAATCTGGAGTCAGGATAACACAGGAGCTCTCGCTACTGGCAGCGGATCAATTGTTCAGGCCGGAAACCTCCTCAACTACAGTTCCCCTAATGCTGGCGAAGTGGGATCCGCTCAGGACGTCGGAATACAGTTTAGTGGGTCATACTCAAGCCTGAGCTTCTCGATGACCGATATTCTTCCGAACTCATCTCTCGACTTCGATAACATCTCTGTTTCGGTAGCTGGGACAACCGTTCCCGAGCCGTCAGGTGCTCTTCTTGCCGCTCTTGCGGGAGGTCTTGCAATTTTGCGTAGGCGCCGCTAGCCCTTCAATTGATTCTAAAGCCGCTTTCTGCGAGAGCAGAAAGCGGCTTTTTCGTGAACTTTTCTTCGGGAAGATCTGACAAAGTAACTTTGGAGTGCAGGAAAAGGGGCTTCGGGATCCGAACGATATGGAGAGTTTTATGCTGGGGTCGCTCCGCATTGAGCCAGAGGCTCTCGATCGACTATCGGTTCCCCGACTGCATCGCATCGCCTCTGCCTATCGCCGGCCGATTCACCTGCTTTCCCAGTGGATCGAAGAGCGCGTTACCACCCCCAGCCTATGAGCCCCGCCCTCCAAACACTGATCGACCGCTATCAACCTTCGTCGCTCGCCGACTGGGAGAACGCGTTGAAGGAGATCGTCTAGGACTTTGCGCTTCTCGGGCTATGGCGCGCGAAGTTCTATGAACACGCCGCGTTCTACGGCGACACAGCCCTGCGGATCTTCCACGGGCTCCCCCGGTTCTCCGAGGACATGGATTTCTCTTTGCTATCGCTGGATACCAAATTCGAATTGGTTCCTTATTTGGCAGCCATCGAGACCGAACTCGCTGCCTTCGGATTCACCTTTGAGGCGAGAACCAAGGAGAAGAGCAACCCCAGCGCTATCGAATCGGCATTCCTTAAGGGCTCGACCAAGATCAACCTACTAGAGATCGGGACCCCGGAGGATCTCAGGAACCGTCTTCCCGAGCCACAGAAGCTTAAGATCAAGCTTGAGGTCGATACGGAGCCACCACCTGACGCGCACTACACCGTAGAAACCTTGCTCGTGTTGATTCCTTTTCAGGTGAAGCTGTTCACGCTCCCTTGCCTCTTTGCCGGTAAGCTCCACGCCGTCCTCTGCCGGAACTGGAAATCCCGGGTGAAGGGGAGGGACTTCTACGACTTCATCTGGTATCTCGGCCGCGATGTCCCGTGCGACATCGAGCACCTCGGCCAACGGATGATCCAGAGTGGGCATCTCAACGGTAAAGATACGTGGGACCTCCCCAGCCTAAAGGATCGCCTCGAAGCCCGCTTCGACGAAGTGGACTTCGACCAAGCCAAGCAGGATGTCCTCCCCTTCATCAAAGACGAGGACGAGCTCGCCCTTTGGTCCCAGGACTTCTTCACCAGCCTGCTTCCTCGCCTCCGTAGCGCCGAGGGTTAAGCTGCCAGATAAGCTAACTTCCGAACACAAAAAACCCCGCTCCGAAGAGCGGGGAAATGGCGACCCGTACGGGACTCGAACCCGTGTTGCCGCCGTGAAAGGGCGGAGTCCTAACCACTAGACGAACGGGTCGTTCGCGGTGGGCGGAATCTATCGCAGCAGTCGGATATTTGATCAAGAAGAAATTGGGAAGTTTTGACAAAAATTATCGCTTCCAAAATGGCTTCTTCTCTTTCTTCAACGCTTGCCGGTAATTCTCGGTGACAAAATCCTTATCCCGAGCATGATCGAGCGCCGTCGCGAGCGAGATTCTCTTGCCAGCGGCCAGCTCCACTAGGCAGTGATCGCGGGTATGCATGCCCTCTGCCTGACCGATTTCAATCAGTCCGAGTACCTGCTCAACTTTGCGTTCGCGAATGCAGGTTGCGACACCAGGATTGATCTTCATTACCTCACTAAGAAGAACCCGCCCAGTTCCGTCCTCGGCTTCTCCGTCAGCGGGCAAAAGTTGTTGGGAAACGACGGCAACCAAACTTGACGCCAATTGCGAAGCGACTTGTTGCTGCTGTTGGGGAGGGAATACGTCGGTGAGGCGGTCGACACTTTTCGGAGCATCAATAGTATGAAGCGTAGAAATCACTAAATGCCCAGTTTCAGCAGCGGACAGGGCGATTTGAATGGTCTCAAGATCTCGCATCTCGCTAACGATGATGACATCGGGGTCTTGGCGCATCGCGCTACGCAGCGCACGCGGGAATCCGTGGGTGTCCTGACCAACCTGACGCTGTTTAATGATCGAAGTCGGAGTATGCTGGAAAACGAACTCTATCGGCTCTTCGATCGTCACGATCACAGCCGATCGTTCCTCGGCAATCCGCTTGGCCATAGCAGCTAGCGTCGTGCTCTTTCCAGAACCAGTGATTCCAGTTACCAAAACGAGCCCCTCTCTGACCAGACACAGCTCTTCGAGTACAGGATAGTGGCCTAAGGTTGAGAGATCTGGGATTTCATCGGGAATGTGGCGGTAGGCCGCTTCGACGTGGCCTTGAGCGAAGTGAGCATTGCCCCGAAAACGACCGACGTTTTCAATTTCCAAGGCATAATCCAGCTCCCACTCGCGCTCCAATTCCGCCCGTTGGGTTTCCCGCAGACTGGCAAACACCAATTCTTTGGCTGTCGCACCATCGAGGTCTTCTTCACCGAGTGCATGAAGGACTCCATCAATCCGAATCTGAGGGGGCGCACCTTCAACAATATGTAAGTCCGATCCGCGATGCTCTAAAAGCAATTGCAGGTAGTCAACGATATCGTGATCCATCGAGCGAAGAATAGCCAGTGGTCACCGAGTTGGCGATTTCTTTCACCAAAATACTGAAGATAGCTAGCGAAGCTTCTCCAGAACCGAGAAAAATTCCGGGAACGTCTTCCCACAGCACGCGGGATCTCGAATAGCTAGCCAAGGCTGCCCAGTTCCGAGAAGATCATGGGTACCCAGAATCCCGAAACTCATGGCAAAGCGGTGATCTTCGTAGGTGTCGATCTCGATCAGTTGACCGGCTTTTACTGCCTTCGTGGCGACTGCTCGCATCGCCTCACGATCCGGGCGAATTGTTAGACTATCATCGGTCTCGTCAACCGGCTGTCCCAACTTTCTAAGCTCGTTTGCAATCCCAGCAACCCGATCGGTTTCCTGATGCCGCGTATGCCGAATCCCACGGATCACGACCTCAAGAGCACCAAACAACGGCGAAATCGCAGCGTAAGTTAAAAAGGTATCAGAGAAGTGATTGAAGTCATGATTCCATGCCCCCTCCCCTACTTCACAGTCGCTGGGACCGGAAACTTGCCACCCACCCTGGTGATCACGATCAATACGAAGTCCGTGATGCTCAGCCAGCAAATCGGCAAACTGACGGTCGCCTTGGAGAGGTTCTGCCCCGACTCGAGCGAGATGGAGTTGAGAGCCGTGAATCTGGCTATGAGCGAGAAAGTAACTGGCGGCTGAAAGGTCTGGCTCGACCGCGTAGGTGCCGGATTCAGGTGGAGCGTAGACTTGTGGAACCAACTCGTAGACACCCTCAGCGTCAGGCTTCACCCGACCACCTCCGAAAGATTCGGCCATGCGCAGCGTGATCTCGATGTAGGCGGGCCGAACTTCTGGGCAGCGCAATCGGATCAGGTCAACTGCGCCAACCGGACTGGCCATTAGAAGCGCCGACAAAATCTGACTACTCGCTGAAGCGTCGACTTCGACCTCGCGGTTAGCGGCTTGAGCGAACCCATGAGTGCGAAGTCGGAACGGGAAAAACCCCGTGTCTCCCAAATAGGTAACCTCGACAGCACCCAAGGCGACAAGAGCATCGAGCAATGGAGCGATCGGACGACGACGCATCGCCGGATCGCCATCGAGTTGGTAATCGCCGCCGACGCGTGTCGCCAAGAGTGCTGGCAGAAATCGTGCGGCTGTCCCTGCATTCCCGACGAACAATTCAGCGCTCGCTTCCGGAAGTTGGCCTCCACATCCGCTGACCCGAATTTGATGTGTCGTTGGATCCGATTCGCATATGATGCCGAGCTTGTTCAAGGCAGCACCCATCAGCTCGGTGTCCCGGCTGAACAGGGCGCCGTCGAGAACGGTCTCGCCACGGGCCAAAGCGGCGAAAACCAGAGCTCGGTTCGTGATACTCTTTGAGCCAGGCAAGTCGACCCGACACGAGATCGGGCAACCGGCTGGAACGGGCCGGATGGGCAGAGGGTCTAACACGGTTTTGCTACCAGTGCGAAGCTGACTTTAGACATTACTCAATGAAGATCTCCTCCTGCTCAAAATTCTGCATCATGGCGCGTTGCATGGAGTCTGAAACGGTCGTGATCACCTCTAGCGGCAAAACGATTTCACCGTGAATCTGCCCTGGAGTGAGATCGGTGCGAAAACCGATGACAGGCTCATCGTCTTCTCGTGGCCCAATTCCAGCGAAGGGATTAAAATCTGCCATCTCTGGAGGCATCATCTTTGTCATCAGTTGTCCTACGAAACGCATGTATTCGAGAACGTTGTAGGTACCGATGAAATAGGTATTCTCATTAGCCTCGATGGGTAAGGCTGAAGGATCCAGCTCTCCAAGCTTGAGCGCTTTCTCGACGGTGTTCTCACCGATACCGTAGTAAATCTTGTTCCCAGATTGTGCGTAATTCATGACCAGACCGTCTTCACCATAAATGGAAGTCATTATGTCGACCATCTCTTGACCACCCAACTCATCTCCAAAAAGCTCCGTGTTCAGCTCCATCGTAACCCGGTCGATTGAGAGCCCTTCAATCTTTGAAACACCTCGCTCTAATTTCATCGATGAGTAGGCACTTTCTTCACCGATATCGACCTCATCCACCATCGAAATCATCGCATCGTAATAAGCCTTCACATCCTGATCTCCAGTCAGCTCATACAGGGCGAAACCACTCATTTGGCCGCCTTCAAAGCTCAGTCCAGCGCCCCCAATACTCGGAACACTGTCGCGGCCGATTTTCTCCATCACTTCAGGAAAGTCCGCATAGTCGATTCCGCCCATTTTAGACATAGTCGTGACCAGCTTCGTCATTTCGTCCATCGTCGCAGTCATCGCTTCGTTGTCTTCCAAACGATACGCGACACTGAAGATCTGATTGTGATTAAGATACTTCGAGAGGTTGGCTCCGTTCTTCGTTGGAGCAGCGACTGCAGATGCCAAAGCGCTGTCTTTAGCGGTATCGAGGACAGAGACGATCCGAAGTTCTTCGTCCGTCACATTGATATCCAAGACCAAGGTATCAGTCCCGGCGATGAGTAACTCTGCGATCTGTCCGTAAGTTTGCATCATCAGGTTCATCTCCTCGACGCCTACCCCGCTTTCGCCGAGTTCGGCGGACATCTGACCGCCAGCCATTCCGACCAATCCGCGAGCCATCGCTCCCGCAGTTTGGCGCTCGATTTGATTGGTTTGCAGCGTGATCCGAACATCGTGCTCCGGCGCATCATGTCCTGCTGGAGCCGTCCAGCCTTCGGCGATCTCCACCATATCGGCAGCCGTCTTGCTGTCCTTCGGTCCGAACAAAACGTGCTCACCGAACTTCGCGACGCCTAAACCTTCCGCTTGAGGAAGGTCATTGATCGCTCCCCTGAGAGCCTTGGAATTGGTTGGCTTGACCAAAAAGAACAAATCGGGCGCCTGCCCCATCACTTGAGGCATGATCATCACAACGTGGATCGGAGCGTCGGTATCAGTGTGATCAGGAACGTCACCGAGCATTCCGACAAGTGCGCCATCAATCATGTCTCCCGCCGCTGGCGTAGCGGCCTCGGCGATTGTCTTTACTGCGAGAAGCAGTTCATCCCAACTTCTACCAGTGATCGTCAGTGATGAGCGGTCAGGCTCTGCGGCCTCGTCTTGTGCCCCACTAATGGGTGCAAGAACAAACGCGGCACTAGCAGCCGCCGCAACGAGAGTTCGTGGCAAGCCGCCACCCCCTATGGTTGGAAAACGCATCATGGCGAGGAAGCTATCTCATACCGGTCTAAGAGTCACTTCCAATTTCCTGACAAAATCGCAGTGTGATGGTCTAACTAATAATATGCCAAATCCGCTCGTCCTCAGCCTTATGCTGGTCTTCTCCTTAACGATTCAACCCGCTATCGCCAAGGATCAGGCACATGCCAAAGACTTGAGTCTCGAAAGAATCGAATTCCAATCCGTCCCCTACTTGGTCTATCGATGCGATCCGGATAAAATCGAGCTTCACTGGAAAGGTCCATCTGGCACAGCCTACCGGCGTTTCTCCAACCTCCGTTCCGAACTCGTCAGCCAGAACCGCCGTCCGATATTCCTGATGAATGCAGGAATTTTCGAACCCGGTGGCATCCCGTCTGGCCTACATGTTGAAAACGGTAAAGAACTGCGGCCCATCAATCTGCGAGACGCTCCTGGGAACTTCTTTCTCAAACCGAATGGCGTCTTCCTGATCGGACTGAACAAGGTCGGCGCCGCTCAAGCTGCGGTCTTAGAAAGTCACGATTACGCAAAGCAAAAGCCAACCCCGAAGCTCGCCCTCCAATCAGGGCCACCCCACTTCGGTCTGGAAACATCCACCCAAAGTTTCGGAAAGCCTCAACCAGCCGTCCTCATCGAAATGGCGTCGGTGTTCGCGCGTCGGATGGCAAAGTGGTGATCATCATGACGAATCTGTTCGCAGGTGGAAGAACCAATCTCTATGGCTTCGCCGAAGTCTTTCTTCATCTCGGTTGCCAAGACGCCCTGTTCCTAGATGGAGACATCTCACGCATCGAAACCGGCCCACAGGCTGGGAAAACCCACGGCAATCACTTTGGCGCGATTCTGACGGTCACAGAGCCAATTCAATAACGAGCCGAGCATCGGAAATCGATTGAGACCATTGACGTCCGGCCGTTGTATCTGATAGCCATACTCCAGCCATGAAACGCAGCATCTTCCTAAAATCTATTGTCTCCGTCTTTGCCGTTGGGCTGATCGGACTTCACACGCCGAGCGCTCTTGCCGACGACGCCAAAAAATTAAAAGTCCTAATCGTTGACGGTCAAAACAACCACAACTGGAAGTCGACCACGCCCGTCATGCAGAAGGCATTCACAGACTCCGGAAAATTCGAGGTCAGCGTTTCGACGACCCCAGACAAAAAGAAGGGCACGCAGGAGCAGTGGGATGCTTGGCGGCCAGTGTTTGCGGATTTTGATGTCGTTGTCAGTAACTACAACGGTGCCATGTGGCCCGAAGAAGTTCGAACCGCGTTTGAAGCCTATGTCGGAGGCGGTGGCGGATTTGTCTGCATCCACGCGGCGGACAATGCGTTTCCTGATTGGGCAGAATACAACCTAATGATCGGGCTCGGTGGCTGGGGTGGCCGCAACGAAAAAAGCGGCCCGTATCTATTCGTTAAAGACGGCAAATTGATGCGTGACTCGTCGCCAGGTCGAGGTGGAAGCCACGGGCCACAGCGCGAGTTCCCTGTCACCACGTTTCCAGATTCTGCAGATCACCCGATCGTTAAAGGCCTGCCGATGACCTGGATGCATGCCAAGGACGAACTCTACGATTCGATGCGCGGCCCCGCTGAAAACGTCACCGTCTTAGCCACTGCGGTCAGTGAAAAATCGAAGAAGACGGAGCCGATGCTGATGGCGATCGACTACAAAGAAGGCCGATGCTTTCACTCCACCCTCGGTCACGCTGACTACTCGATGAAATGTGTCGGCTTCATCACAACGCTGCTTCGCGGAGCGGAGTGGGCTGCGACTGGCGCAGTCACCATGGAAATTCCCGAAAATTTCCCGACTGCCGACGCTTCGTCCTCCGTTGAATAGGAACGCGCCGGAGCGTGGACATTCTTGTCCGCACCCACGAGTTCAAAACGAGCCGAGCAGGCGTAGCGGACAGGAATGTCCACGCTCCGGTGAGAGCCGAGCAGGCGTAGCGGACAGGAATGTCCACGCTCCGAAAAAATTTCCGACAGCAGACGCCGTATCTCTCGTAATAAATACTGAGCATTCACTCATTCCTTTAAAGCATGTCTAAATCCAGCCTTTCACGCCGCCACTTTCTAGGAACCGCTTCGGCTGCGTTAGCGCCACTGATTCTTCCGTCGCGCATCTGGGCAGCAGACACAGCCCCGAATGATACCATTCAAATGGGATTCATCGGGATGGGAAAACAGAGCCATGGCCTGATCGGAGGCTTCATTGGCAATCCCAAAGTCAATGTGGTTGCGGTTTGTGATGTCGACACCAATCGCCGGGAGCACTCCAAAAAGAGCGCTGAGGAGAAATACGCTAAACGCACTGATCGCCCCAACTTCACGGGGATCGAAGCCTACAACGACTACCAAGAACTTCTGGCGCGAGACGATATCGACGCGGTCTGCATCGCGACGCCCGATCACTGGCACGCTCCGATGACTTTAGCTGCAGCAGCAGCTGGGAAAGACGTCTATTGCGAGAAGCCGCTGACTCATACCGCTCACGAGTCGATCGTGATTATGGATGCGTTCAGCACGAACGGGAAGGTTCTGCAAACCGGATCGATGCAGCGCTCGATGCCCGAATTCAGGATCGGGGTCGAATTGGTTCGCAACGGCGTGATCGGTAAAGTGAAGGAGGTCTACACGAGCTTCGGAGATCCGGCACGGGTCTGCAATCTTCCCGGGGAGGAAGCAGAACCTGGCCTCGACTGGGATCGCTGGAATGGCCCGTCTCCTGAGCGGCCTTTCAACTCGGTTCTCTCACCGCGGGGTGTCCACAAGCATTTCCCGAATTGGCGGGCCTACATCGAGTATGGCGGCGGCATGGTCTGCGACTGGGGTGCTCACCACCTGGATATCGCGCAGTGGGGGCTCGGGCGCGATGGCTCGGCTCCAGTGGAAATCATCCCTCCTGGAGAAGCCGGCGCGAAACGTGGCTGCAAATTTGTCTATGATGACGGAATCACCGTCACCCACCAAGACGGCAAAGGAGTCGAGTTTGTCGGCGAGACCGGACGGGTCGTGGTTAACCGTGGTCGTTTTGAACTCTGGCGAGGCGATGGCGAGCAGGATTTCGAGTTCATCAGCAAGAACCAACTCGGAGCCGCTGAAGAGAAATACCTGTCCGGCGACATCGAGAAAGTCTACCGCTGCACCGATCATAAAGGAGACTTCATTGACCGGGTGCTCGACCGTGCCAAACCGATTTGTGATGAAACCGTCGGCGGCGGCAGCGCTCTGGTCTGCCACCTGATGAACATCGCCTACATGCGCAACGCCCACCTCAAATGGGATGTCGAAAACCGCCAATTCGCCCCAGGTGGCGGTGAAGCTGCTTGGCTGACCAAGGAGTATCGCGACGGCTATCCACTGGCTTAGGAGCCCTTAGGGGACTTGCAAGACGGTGGTGCCAAGTGACAATAATCAATGCGCAAACCCTTTCGATGGTTCGTTTTAGGAATTGCCCTCGCGGCAGCTGGTAGCCTCGTTGCTCAGCGCCCTGGGGGAAAGGGCAAGGGTAAGGGGCGGCCAAGCTTCGATGAGATGATCCGCTTGGCGATTGCCGAGGGTTTCACTGGAATCACTGCTAAAGGTGAAGTCACACCTAGGTTATTTAAACTTGCCCAAACTGGAGTCTCGACGGCCCCAGTCATCGATGCGGCCAACGCCTTTTTAGCTGCGCTCGACGCCGACCAACGTAAACGGGCGAGCTTTGCAACTGATGACGACGAATGGCGAAAATGGGCCAATCAGCATTCCTTCAAGCGAGACGGGATTGGCTTTGAAGAACTCTCCGAAACCCAAAGGCTGCTCGCCTTCTCCCTACTGAAAAATAGCCTCAGTGCTCGCGGTCTTCAAACGACCACTGACATCATGAGGCTCAATGGCACGCTCGGCGAACTCACTGGCCTCACCGAGGAGTACAACGAAAACCTCTACTGGTTAAGCTTCATGGGCGAGCCATCAGCAACCGAACCTTGGGGTTGGCAGCTCGACGGACACCACGCTGTGATCAACTACTTTGTGCTTGGCGATCAAGTCGTCATGACGCCTCACTTTCTCGGATCGGAACCGATTCGCGCGACTAGCGGAGCATTTAAGGGCGCTGAGATTTTACAAGACGAACAAACTGCAGCGTTGGAATTCGCGATGTCTCTGACTGACAAGCAATTTGCTCAAGCCAATATCGGAGAAAAGACCGGCACCAACACCGTTTCCGAAGCCTTCCGCGACAACATCACCCTCGACTACGCAGGCGTTCGAGCGGCCGATCTCACCGCAGCTCAGCGACAAGGCCTACTCGATCTGGCAGCTCACTTCATCGGTCAATGCCGACTGCCTCATGCTGAAGTGAAAATGACCGAAATTCGTGAACACCTCGACTCCACCTACTTTGGCTGGATTGGCAGTCGAGACGAGGACGCCGTCTTCTACTTTCGCATTCACAGTCCAGTCGTGCTCATCGAATTCGATCATCAGCGCCCAATCGCACTGGAGCGAACTGGCAAGCCGACCCGAAATCACATCCATGCCGTCGTCCGAACCCCGAACGGAAATGACTATGGCAAAGATTTGCTCCGTCAGCACCACTTACACCATCACGAGAAACCTTGAGCGCCATTGGTGAGCAGTCCGAATTGCTCGAATTCACTTGGCTCGGCGATGCCTGCTTGGAGATTAGGTTTCCTTCGGCCGACATCAGCCCCGCCTTGTTCCGAGCCTTGGCAGCTGCAGCTACCGAACTGCGTGAACGGAAAACCTGTGATGGCTCGACCAGTAGCTACGGAACCATCGGTGCCTACTGGAAGCACAGTTGCACCGTCCCAGCTAGGGTCGAAGCCGAAGTTAGGGCAGTCGTCGAACCGTATGCCCAGATCGCTGAAAGTCGGCAAACCGATGCCCTTTCAGAACCTCCGCTCCATGAAATCCCGGTGCACTATGATGGGCCAGATCTTCGACGAGTCGCAGATCATGCGGGATTGACCACTCATGACGTCATCGCGCTCCACAGCGGGCCACAGTACACCATCGCTGCGATCGGCTTCCTGCCTTATTTCGGCTATTTATGGGGGCTCGATTCCCGAATTCATACTCCACGGCTAGACAGTCCGCGAACGGCGGTTCCGGCTGGCGCGGTGGGGATTGGAGCCGACCAGACCGGCATCTATCCGAGCTCCAGTCCAGGTGGCTGGAACTTGATCGGACAGGTCGAATCACGAACGGTGGAAAAAATCTGCCAATCCCTCCGCAATGGGGACAGGGTTCAATTTATAATCCAATCATAATCAGCAGTTAATTGATAGTTATGACGATCAACGCGGATGCGGGAGAATCGGCTTCTGGAGCCCAAATCGACATCGATTTGATGGGAGCTGTCGATGCCTTAAATTTGGCTTTGGGTGGGCATGCTGGCACTCCAAATTGGACGCGCGAACTTGCTGCTATGGCAGCGGATCGCGACTGTCAGATCAACCTTCATCCTGGCTATCCCGACCGGGAGAATTTTGGGCGACGACCGATGCCAACTCTAGCTTGGGCTGAGCTGGCCGGTTCCCTGAGTCGCCAACGCGCGGTTCTTCCTGAGATCGCGTCGTGCAAGTTTCACGGCGCGCTTTATAACGAATCTGATCAAGACCGAAACCTGGCCGATCAGTTAGCCGATTGGTGCCGAGCAGAGGGCATCACGACGCTCATCGCCTCACCTCATGGAGAAATGGCATCAGCTGCCTTGGCGATCGGTATCGAAGTACAACGTGAAGGGTTTGCCGACCGTCGGTATCAGCGAATTGGGGACTCGATCGCGTTGGTGGCTCGGAGCCTAGAGGACGCGGTTTTGGAGGACGTTGACCAGGTCGTCGCTCAGGTGGCGAGCATTCTTGTGCATGCCGAAGTTCCCCTACTCGACGGTTCGATGGCCGAGTTGCAATGCCAGACTATTTGCGTGCACGGAGATGGGCCCAAGGCGCTAGAATTTGCCAAAGCGATCCGCCAATTGATCACCGACCATGGCTGATCTAACGATTTCTCAAACTGGCTTACGTATCGTCAGGCGGGCCGACTTTTCGCGGGTTCATGAGGGGCATAGCCCCGGAGGCCCGCAGGATCGAATCAGTAGCAGTGTCGCCAATCTATTGGTCGGCAACGCTCGAGACGCTGATGCGATCGAGTGGACGATGGCGCCAGGCGAAATCCATTTTTCCAAGCGAACTTTGATTGTAGTCGCGGGAGCGCCCTCTCACGCAACTATTGATGACCAGCGCATCCCGACCTGGGAGGTCGTCGAAGCCCCAGCAGGATCGACCTTGAAAGTGAAAATCGGTTCGTCGGGGTGTCGAACCTATGTTGCGGTTGCAGGAGGGTTTCGCCAGTCAATCTCGCCGCCTACTTCTTCCCAAGATCAGCGAATCGGGTTTAGCCGGGCGCGTGTAGGCCTTCCAGCGCCTTGGGTAGCTCACCATGGAATGCTGCGTTTCTGCAAAGGCCCAGAATCAGCAATCGTCAGGCAAAACCCCAGTGGAAAATGGACGGTGTCTCCACAGAGCAGTGGGATGGGCGTTCGTCTGACCCACCATCAATGGAACTCAAAAATTCCAGACTTACCATCAGCTCCGGTCGCTGATGGAACCATTCAAGCCACCCCCTTTGGGCCAATCATTCTTCTACGCAATCGCGGTACACTGGGCGGATATCCCCGAATTGGCCAAATCATCACCGCCGATGTTGATCGGGTTGCGCAGTTGCGCCCTGGGGATGTTGTCGATCTCACAGAAATTACCGAGCAAGAAGCCCTCGAAATATCGATTCTAATGACGTCTTGGCTCGAAAGGTTCTCGATAATTTGTCGGGAAATCTGATCAATCTGTCGAGTCTTTGGAAAAAAACCGCAGATTAAGCATAAGATACGTCGATTGAACGATGAGATGGCTTGACCAACTTCTTCAAAACAGGTTGGATAGCGCAGTATGAACGCTTCTTTCCCTAATTAGTGGGGATGGACACAAGACTATATCCCGAAATCATAGCTTACTTTTTTGCGGCAACTCTAAGAATCTGTCTTCTGAGACGTCTTGGAAGTGTTGCTGACAAGCCGCCCCCATCATGAGCAAGTTAATCGAACTACTGCAAAAAGGACTCGAATCGAATCCCGGAGATTGGAACATTCGCAAAGGCCTCATTGAGCAGTACGCCCAGGCGAAAGATTCTAAGGCTCTTGAGGAGATCATCGAAAGTGCGCCTGAAATGTGCGGCGATGAAGGGATTGCAGTCGTAATTGCCGAAATGCTAGCTGACTCCAGTGACGGAGCGGCGACAAAGTTCATCGAAGGAGCGACTGAGAAATTTCCTACGAACTCGAGACTCCATGGCGTCGCAGCGAAAATGCAACTGGCGTCGGGAGATATGTCGGCTGCCTTTGACCACTATGAAGCGGCAAAAACCTTCGATCCAAATTTCAGTGATTCTGATCTAGATTCTATCAGTCACCTGATGGCGTCGGCGAGTGGGAAACTAGCAGAGCCCAAAAGCCCAGTAGAAGATGTATCTACAACCGTGCTGGATCCGGAGCCGCAACAAATTGCTGGAACGACTCCAGCAGATCCCCTTCCGGAGATTCAACCTGCGGAGTCCTTTGAGCCAGTAGTTGAAGAAGTGGCGTTCACTGAGCCGGTGATCGATGATCCAGAGTTCGCACCTCCGTCTCCGACGTTGATCAATACCCAATCGGTTAAAGTCCTTGATGATTTGCAACCGTCTGCGGTTCCGATTGCCCCTCTTACGCAGCCGCTTGAGGCTCCAGAACTTGCCTACGAGGAAGTCACTCCGGTCGTAGATCTCAGTTTCACTCCAGAGAAAGAGCTCGAATTAACCAGAAACCATCTGGCAGTTGTCACGCCCGAAGGTGAGACACTGGATGCGGATCATTACTCACAGGTTGAACAGGAGCACTTAGAAGAGAAGAACGCCCTGTTGGTCGCCGAAGCGGCAGAGGCACCTGACGCGGCCGAGCGCAGCGAAAATAAAGATCGGGTTGTGGCCATCATCGGCACGATTTTGGCCCACGTCGTCTTGTTTCTTTTGATCAGTTTGATCATCGTCGCCGCTCCTCGAATGAAGCCGCCTGAAATCGTCGCTGTCGCAGGTCCAATAAGTAACGAGCAGACGATCACAAAGAAGAAAATTGTCCAGCAGACACCGACCAAGCCACCAGCGGCTTCAGCGTCCGTAATGAGCACGATCACCAGCAGTGCGGTCTCTTCGGTATCTGTCCCGACCGTAGAATTCCAAGCTCCCGACACCCCCGTCGAACTCGGCTCGACCTTCGGATCTGGCATATCTTTTGGAACTGGTGGAGCAGTTGGTGGTGAAATCTCCTTCATGGGGAATACCGGCACTGGAAAAAGTGTCGTGTTCGCAGTCGACTACTCACTGTCAATGGGCCGCTATGGGACGGACAAATATGGTGATTTTTTGAGCGCTTCAGAACTTAGCCAACTGGTCAAGAGTGGCAAAGAAGTCAGGCGACATCACCTGGTTCGCAACGAACTGATCAAGAGTATTAAGAAGCTCCCGAGAGGAACGCAGTATCAAATCGTCATGTTTTCTGGCAAAGCTTACGCCCATGATGCAGTTGATCCTGCATGGCTGAAATCCGGAAAATTCTACTCCAAAGCAGGCAGGGATACGGAACTCCTTGCCGAGCTGAAGAAGAACAAGGATCTATCCTATGCTCCTAAAGGAGCGAGTAAATATTCCGACTACGAGTTTCCGAAGTTCAAATACATTCAAACCAGTCCTGACACGATTAAGAAAAGCGTTCTGCTGATCGAGAAGATGCCGACCACTTATGGAACCAACTGGGAACACCCCGTTCTGATGGCACTGAGCATTCGGCCACGTCCCGACGTCGTTTTCTTCATGACAGACGGATTGGTAACCAATCCCACAAGAGCCCTCGAATTGATCGCGGATGCCAACAAGGGCAAGGCCACGCAAATCCACACAACGGCACTCATGGAGCCAAAAGCAGCGGCTGATATGGCTGAGCTGGCTGCCCAAAATAGAGGTCAGTTCACTCTGGTTGTTGAAGGTGGAAAGATCATCACTGAGCAAGAGTTCTTCAAAGGGAAGAAGCGATAGAGATTGTCGGTTTCTCAGCAGGCCGCGACTTCTAGGGCGGGGAATTCAGAGGCGGGACGGGCGGCCGAGAGTGCCGATAATCGCCGCTGATCCATTGGAGCTCAGCGCATTGCGCCGGACACCTTTTTGGGCTTTCGCGCGCTTGGCTGATCGCTGATGAACCGCGATCCGCGTTGGTTTCGTCTAAGAATGCCATGAAAATTGGGCCACCCAGGAGACTTCCCACCCATCAGGAATGCCCGCCTAATACCATTTCGCTTGTCCACTCTCCGTGAGAATCTTTGTCGAGGAGATGCCGGCGGGCCTCACCCCTCACCAGTTCGGGCGGGATTGTATCGGCTAGGAGGGAGCGGTACTATCCATAGAATAGAACAAACGGTGACAGACCAACTAACCCGATTGTCCACCTTCGGGGCCTGAAAGTTTATTAATGGCCGCTTCGATCATCGCGTAGCGGTCTGCCAACTTCCCAAGCCCCAAAAATTCGTGTTTGTCGGCCGAATCTTGAAGAAGCCGACTGGCCAAAACATCAGGGCACGCCTCAAGCCGATCTGGCTGCCTCAGCGATTCTGTGAGGGCTTCTGACTGCGCATTTCCCACGAGCTTCTCGGATACCAAATCTAATACCCGTTCGCGCAATCTCTCGACATCCGCGAGCCTGCCGGTTTCAGTCTTGATCACCTCGACATCAGCAAGCGGGTAGAGACTGGTATCGGAGATTCTCTTCAAGCGAACTCGCTGAATTCCATTTAGAAGAAGATTAGAGGTGCCATCGGCGTTCTCGATGCAGGCACTAACCATGCCAACGGTCGCATTCGGCATCGCATTGGCCAAAGGGGAATCCTTCTCTGCAGATGGATTTTCGGCGACGACAAAAAATAGACGCTGATTCTCCAAAACTTCGTTCAGCATGACTCGATACCTTTCTTCGAAAATAAAGAGCGGTAGGGCCATATGAGGAAACAAATGGCAGCCCGGCAAAATCATTCCGGGCAAACGGTCTGATATCTGGAGATCGGGCACCGCCGCAAATTGGTAAGAATACTGTGAGACGGGCCGCATCCATGACAATACGTCCGCCGGATGTGTAACGATGTGTTCGAATCGCCTTTTGTGGCCATCATCGCCTAAGATTTCTTCATTGCACGTTCAATCTGAACGAGATCCGCATCTCCCTCGATCCAGTCTAGCGATTGCAGGAATTCGTCGGTTTTCTTCAATGTGCCAGCAGAGCTATCCGGCCTCGACTTGGCTGGATTGAAAAATCCATGTCCCCCGCCTTCATAAACATGGAGGTCACTGCGAAGACCCACTGCCTTCATCTTGGCACGAAATCGCTCAGCGACGGCAACCGGAATCAGTTTGTCGTTACTGCCTAGAAAGACAATTGCTGGAGGATCATCGGCAGTGATATTGTGGGCTGGCGAGAATTCTTTCCAATAGTCTTTCACTCGGTCGTAGCCATATCCCTGCTCGGGGCCATTGTCATAAACGGGATTAAACAAGATGAGCGCACTTGGCTTGCAAGGAATCTTGAGATCTTCACCTTCGGCATCCAAGCCATCCAGCATGCCGGTCGCGGCTGCCACATGACCTCCCGGCGACCCTCCGCCAGCCGCGATCCGGTTAGGGTCGATCCCCCACTCTGCGGCATGCGTTCTTAACCACCGAACCGCTGCTCGACCGTCTTCGACACATGCTTTTGGCTCGGTCTGATTTCGGCTCTTTACTCGATACTCTGCAACTGCTGTCACCATGCCTCGTGTCGCCAAATAGCGGGCCTGAGGCTCAAAGTGAGTGGGAGTTCCGCCTTTCCACCCACCCCCGAAAAAGAAAACCACCGCGGGACGCTGATCGGCGGGATCCCAGCCTTCTGGCTTAAACACATAGAGATGAAGGTCGGTGTCCGATGCCCGCCGATAGAGAACTTTTTCGGTGCCTTTGATCTGAGTAACGGGAACAGCTGACTTTTTCGGAACCTCAATCGGTGCCACAACGGGAACGCGAATTGGCTTTTTGATCGGAGGTTTGGTCGCAGCCTGAGACTTGTCGCTAACCTTCCAATCATCCGTCCGAAATGGAGCAGCAGGTAGCTCGGAAGCGACCAGATTCACTCCACCTTTAGGAAACGCCACCCAGGCATAGCGAACCGCGACGGGAGTCGAGACGTTCTCGCTTTTCACGATCACTGACACCCCATCGTCTGCGATGACAGCGGTGGCTGGATGGAACACGCGGTCTTTTCCAGCGATCTCAAAGTGACGGGGAGGTGCGCCATCGGTAGTTCGGAGTTTCTGATTACCGACCGTCTTGAACGTCACAATGCCCTGATCTCCATCCACCTTGAAACGATCAAACACGGGTCCTTTTGAAACGATTCCTTCGATGCCGTAAACATCCGATAGGGCAACCAGTGCCAGCCGAGTTCCAGGAATATGCTTATCGGTAGGGTGCGCATCGTTCTCTTTTCCGGAGTCGATCGTTACCGCGTAGCCATTGTTCGTCCGCGCTTGCCCGAACGTCGCGATTTGGTCTCGAACAATGGGCCAGCCGACATTCTTCCCGTACGAAGGAAGCTGGACGGCGAGGAAGGAGAAGTCGGCCTTGGGATCTTTCTTCAGATTGGCGCCAGTTGTCGTTGCCTCAACTTGTGCTCGGCGGGCGGCCCATTCCTCACGCCACGAATCTGCCATAGCCCCCAAAAGCGCCGCGTAACTGTCAGCCTGCTCTACGCCGGTGTTCGCTTCGCCTTGATACCAGATTACGCCACGAAGCGCGTAAGGCGCGAACGGGGATATCATTCCGTTAAAAAGGGCACTCGGCGTTTTTGGTGAGGCAGGATGCCCGGTCGGTGCTTCTGGCGGAAGCTTGTTAAATGGCTTTCTCGCCATCGCTGTATCATACCTCTCCTGCATCCACAGAGCGTGCTCTTCCTCGAAGACCTTGGCCTTGGCTGGCGAGACCTTCATCGACTGCGCAATGGATTGCCGGACAGGGTCAATACCCGGAGCGGTTTTGATGACTTCAGAAGGTGTCCAACTGTAGGCATTAGTCTCTCCCACCGATGACTGAATTAAGCCAATCGGCAGATCCGGAAACTCCTGAGCAAGACGACGGGCAAAGTAGATCGCGGTCGCACTATATTGGCTGACATTCTCCGCATTTGGGTATTTCCATGACTCGCCGACAAGATTGAGAATACGACCTCCCGCCGCAGGAGCGGTGATCTTCTTGAACAGGCGCAAATTCTTCAATTTGCCGTCAGCGAGATCCATCATCACCTGTTTCGCTTGATCGGACTGAGCCAAGGGCATCACCATGTTAGATTGACCGGAACAGAACCAGACCTCGCCGATCAGAATGGCCTTCCGTCTTGAAGTGAGATACCCGTCGGTAATGGTCAACGTCGCTGGCGTTGTTGTCGCTTTTAGTTCATCGAAGAACGCGATCCAGCGACCGTTGGCAGCCACCGTTCCCGACGCGGATGCGATGGTCTTTTCACCCGACGACAAAGTGACGGTGACCTCCTTCCCAGGATCTGCGTGCCCCCAAACTGGGATGCTCTGTCCCTGCTGGATGACGGCGCCATCAGTAAAAATACCAGCAAAGCGAAGCCGGGCATGAGCAGTTAATGCCGTCGCAAGCAGCAGTCCCAAAAACAGAGAGGGCAGGAAACGGCGGAGGTGTCGGCTTGGCATGATTCACTATCAGCCGATTGGGAGAGGCTCTTCCACAAAAAACATCCCAATTCGAAACAAAAAAAGGCGACCCCGGCCGAGAGCCAAGGTCGCCTTAATCGAAAGAAAAATCGATCTACTTAATGTTGAGCAATTCGACCTCAAAAACGAGGGTCTCGCCCGGTCCGATATCCCGACCGGCACCACGGTTTCCGTAGGCGAGATCTGCAGGGATGAACAATTTCCACTTCGACCCCTGTGGCATCAACTGTAAAGCCTCTGTCCAGCCAGCGATGACGCCACCAACTGGAAACTCGGCAGGCTGCCCACGCTGAACGGAGCTATCGAAAACAGTTCCATCAAGCAGAGTCCCTGTGTAGTGAACGGAGACTTCACTCGAAGCGGTCGGCTTTGCACCAGTGCCGACGGAAAGGATCTCATACTGCAATCCGGAAGCCGTTGTTTTGACCTCTGGGCGCTTGCCGTTCTTTGCAAGAAAAGCAGCTCCTTCTTCGATTGTCGCCTTAGCCTTCTCCATAGCCTTTTTCTCGTCCTCGGCCCGAAGCTGAGTCTGATAGGCTTGGAGAGCTGACTGCATTTCGGCCTCAGTGTAGCGAGGATCTTTGCCATCGGTCGCATCCTTCAGGCCAGCGAGGAAGTCATCATGCTGGAGCTCAATTCCCCCCTCCTTGAAGCGCATGGCGGCGTCTGAACCCAGGAAATAGGAGACCCGCTTGAGCATCTCACCTTTCTCAATAACTGGGGCGGCTGGTGCAGCGGCTGCGGCGGCTGGATTAGCGCCGTTGGCATTCGTTTGAGCAACTGCGCTTCCTGTCGATGCCAGAACGGCGGCGACGGTAGCGGATATAAGAAGGCGGCGTGTAGATAGAACAGAGTCGTGCATTGAGTTGGAGGGGCCGTTTTGGCAAGCACGATCCTAAGCTCGACTGTCACTTAGTCAACTGCGTCACCTCCTATCATTGCTGACTGATCTCAGTCGTCTTACAATTGGCGATGGTGGTTAATGCCGAATCAATCTTGAAGAAGCTCGCTCTCAACGGCAAATAGCCAAATGACTTCCGCCCGACCACTACGAAGACTCATGTGGATCCTCCTTGTCGTTCCGATCGCCCTGTATCTGCTCTATGTCATCGCGATGACCCTGGGGCAGCGAGGTATTCTGTTTCCGGCCGGAATCCGCGGGACGGGCATCGGAGTCGAAGGAATTGAGTTGATTGAGGGGGTAACCGCAGTCGAATTCGATGGCTGCCCAGCAGTCCTTTTTGCGCCCCCTACCCTAGTAACTGATTCACCGATCCTGATCGTGGCTCACGGCAACGCAGAGATCATCGAAGACTGGTTCGATCTGGCTGAGGCGTTCAATAGAGCGGGGAGCGGTGTGCTCCTGGTCGAATACCCAGGCTACGGTGGCGCACCTGGCAAACCGGGCCGTGACACCATCGGGAACGTCTTCGAGCAAGCCTACGATTGGCTTCGAACCGAACAAAATATCGAAGCGAAGCGCATCTTCGGACTTGGCCGCTCCATCGGAACCGGAGTCATTGGCGACCTGTCATTGAAGCGCGATCTGGCCGGCATGATTCTGGTTTCTCCTCTTTCTACCGTCGATGCAATGGCAAAGGCTCGCCTGATCCCGCCATTTGTGATTCGACACCGCTTTGACAACATCACGGCGGTCGAGGAGTTCGCCAAGCCGTGCTTAATCATTCATGGAATCGACGACCAGATCATTCCAGCGATTCATGGAAAAGCCGTCGCCGACACCAACTCCGCCAATGAGTTCGTTGCACTTGAGTGCGGCCATAATGACGTGCCGTTCGGCGATCAGATGATTGAACGGATTCGCAATTACACTCGGGGAAACTAAATGGATATGTGCACGGAACTTGTTCTCGGAGTGAAAACGGCGACTCCGAACCTCAGCCGCAATGGAGGAAATAGCGGCATCCATCTTTGGGAGATCAAAGACGAAACGCATTTAGCGCGAACAGTTCTTGGATTGATCGGAAGCGAAACTGCCTACTCCCTCGGTTCGTTCATGGGCTGCTCTTGCGGTTTCTATTTCGGCGATTGGAGTCGAGAGAGCCTAGAAAACGAGCATGACAAACGCGTCGCCAATATCGAAGAGCTCCGCGATTTGATCTCTGAATATCGCCAGATCATTACTGGAATCCTGACACTCGATAAATGGAAAATTCACACGATCGAAGAGTTCCCCCGGCACCAACTCGATCTCAATATGATGTCCGGAGACCAAGTCGAATTTGGTTTGAATGACGATGCGTTCTACACACTCGCCCCAGAATGAAACTCGCACGACACTTCTGGGTCTGGGCAATACTTATCTCGGTAGTGGCAAACGCTGCTGAGCCGAGCCGGCAATCCGTGCGATCCCTGCCCAAAGAGATCGCGGCCAAGACCGACAACCTCAACGACGACTTTTGGCTCTACCTGCCAAAGCGCTACGCCGCTGCCGAGAAGCCTCTCCCTCTGATCATCTACCTTCATGGCAGTAGCCGCCGAGGCGAAGACATATCCCAGGTCAAAGCCAACGGACTCCCACCCGTGCTCGACGCGAAGAACGACTTCGAGTTCATTGTCGCCTCACCTCAGGCACTGGCCAAATATCCGTGGCAGAAGTGTTGGCGGCCGGATGACCTCGTATTGCTCCTCGATCATTTGTTAGCCAACTACAACATCGACCCAAAACGGGTCTACCTGACGGGATTAAGTATGGGCGGCTATGGCACGTGGGCTTGCATCAGCAAACACGCCGACCGATTCACCGCCGCTGCGCCAATCTGTGGCGGGGGAGATCCGAACTTAGCAAAGGCGATCGGAACATTGCCGGTTTGGGCCTTCCATGGCGAGGCGGATCGCGTCGTGCCGATCGCCCGTTCGGAAGAAATGGTCAATGCGCTGAAGGCGGCCGGAGGCACAGCCAAACTCACTCGCTATCCCGATGTCGGCCATGATTCCTTCACCCGAACCTACGCCAATCCGGAATTGTACAAGTGGTTTCTGAAACAGAAGAAGCCGTGATCGAATTGAAAAATTTGGAATACCACTCGTCTCGGCCTGAAATCTCGCTACATGTTCACCCGTACAGAGAATGAACTCTGATAGATGGACGGATCGAGATGGCGAGAGACTATACGCTGAAACCTAGAGGCCCGAGTGGTTCCGGAGTCGACATCGACTTCTCATCGGAACTTAACGAGCAGCAACATGCCGCCGTGACCTCTCCACCCGGTCAGGCTCTGGTCATCGCGGGTGCGGGTTCGGGGAAGACACGGACTCTGATTTATCGGGTCGCGTATCTGTTGGCGAATGGCATCGCTCCCGAAAACATCCTGTTGCTGACCTTTACCAACAAGGCGGCTCGCGAGATGCTCAAACGCGTCGAAGACTTGCTGCCGATGGATACTGGAAAGCTCTGGGGCGGCACCTTCCACTCGATCGGAAACCGGATTCTCAGACGCCATGCCGACCGGTTGGGATTCAGGAAATCGTTTTCGATCATGGATCGCGAGGATCAGAAAGACCTGATTTCGACAGCGATCGCGGCTTGTGATGTCGACACGAAATCCGTCCGGTTTCCCAAGCCGGATGTCATCGGTGACATGCTCAGTCTTGCTCTGAATACCCGCACCAAGCTGGCTGATATTCTGGACAAACGGTATCCGTATTTCTCTCACCTACTGCCTGAAATTCAAGACGTCGGCGCGAAGTATGAAGAGAAGAAGCTGGAGACCAACTCCATGGACTTCGATGATCTGCTCATTCTGACCTGCCGTCTTCTCAAAGAGAACGAAGACCTGCGCGAGCTCTACCAACACCGATTCCAATTCGTCCTCGTCGATGAGTATCAGGACACCAATGCCGTCCAATCCGACCTGATCGATGCCTTGGCTGGCCCGGGTGGAAACTTGATGGCCGTCGGCGATGACGCGCAGAGCATCTACTCCTGGCGAGGTGCCAACTTCGAAAATATACTCCAATTCTCGGAGCGCTATCCGAAGGCACAAACCTTCAAGATCGAAACCAACTATCGATCGTCTCCAGAGATCCTTTCGCTCGCAAACAAGTCGATCGACAGCAACGAGAAGCAGTTCAAAAAAGCACTCCAACCTGCTAGACCCAGCAACGAAGTCCGGCCAGCTTTAGTTGCTCTCGGGGATACCAACCAGCAGGCCGCCTTTGTCGCCCAACGAATCCTTGAGCTTCGCGATGAGGGAATCGAACTCGACGAAATTGCCGTCGTCTATCGCGCCCACTTCCAGAGCATGGAAGTTCAGATGGAGTTCACCAGCCGCGGCATTCCGTTTCAAATCACCAGCGGGCTGCGGTTCTTCGAACAGGCGCATATCAAAGACGTCGCAGCCTTCATCAAGTTCGCCGTCAACCGGTCTGACGAAGTGTCGTTTAAGCGCGCCGTGCGATTGCTCCCAGGAGTCGGAGAGGTTGCCGCACAGAAGTTGTGGGCTTCGTGGTTAGCTGTCGACAAAGATATCAAAGGAGAGATCCCGAAGTCGTTTTCAGACCTCATTCTCGATTTCCCAGCGCCATCGAAATCGAAGAGTGCGTGGGAACAAACTGCCTACACCTTGGACGAACTACTCGATGGTCAGGGTGGCTACGCTCATCCCAGTGACATGATTCGCAGTGTGTTCGGCGGCGTCTATGACGACTACATGCGGAGCAAGTTTAAGAACTACGATCAGCGCAAACAAGACCTCGACCAACTAAGCAAATACTCCGAACAGTTCGACAATGTCGACGCCTTCCTCGCTCAACTCAGTTTAATGTCGGGGGTCGATGACAATCCGCAAAATCAGGAACCCGACGACGAACAAGTCACACTGTCGACCATTCACCAAGCCAAGGGACTAGAGTGGCGAGCGGTGTTTGTCATTTGGCTTGCCGAAGGAATGTTCCCAAGCGCCCGAACCTTGGAAGAAGGCGACGATGCCTCACTCGAAGAAGAACGCCGCCTGTTCTATGTCGCCGTAACACGTGCCAAAGATGAACTCTATCTGACGCGCCCTCTGATGTGGTACAGCTCCCACAACGGCGATGTGCTTCAGCGCCCCAGCCGCTTCCTCGACGAACTCCCTGATGAACTCATGGAAGAGTGGAACGTCGGCGGTGGCAATACGGGTTGGTATTGAGAAAGGAAAGCATCGAACAAGGCGACGATACCAACGAGATTCCTCAATGAGTCGACAGACCCTCGACAGCCCCTTTATGATGCATCCCTCCAATACGCTGAAAAGCAGCTAGAAGAGTTTAGGCGGCCAGAGAGGAGGTGGCATCCTATGATTCGGATGCACAATCTGACGAAGCATCCCCATTTCCCCGCAGTGCTTCACCCAGTTTCTCAGCGCATTTTCAGTATCGGCATCTCCTAAAGTCCCGAACGATTAGAAGGTTGAAGAAATTCACGAGATTCGAAGGAGCGATACTTCGCGCCTAAGAACTCGCAACTCGTCCGCTACGGCCTCCTCGCCTTCGGCTCGGTGGCCTCC
>ENA-ORXR01000691-ORXR01000691.1-marine-metagenome-genome-assembly--contig:-NODE-691-length-42008-cov-4.041544_pt1 | contig 42008 bp, 31 predicted proteins | sample MGYA00237866_ERZ511479 | MGnify/ENA metagenome assembly ERZ511479
GCTATAAATATTTCACTCCCGAAAATCGGGACGGGCTACCCTGTGGTGATGTGCTCTTACTTCTGAATACCCCTATACTATTTGGGGAACTTAAGCATTAGGATAGGTATATAATCATACTAAAGCTTCTCTTGCTGCTGAATAGGGATACAGGGTTCATCACCCTATGCTTTAATATGTTACCCCCATCTGGTCCGCTGGGCAAGCTTTCTGGGTTTCGCACACTTTACTCCTGAACATCCATGAATAAACTTACATGAATATACGCTTGGCAAGATTCGTCACAAACAGTGCAAAAGTCATGGAGCTAGCTTGTCCATGACTACTTGCTATTTTTTAATAATCATCAAGTTCTATAGCTATTCTATTGGAGCTAAACCATCATCCAAGTAATTTGTATTTGTGGACAGTCTCAGCAATCCTGTATTGGCTAAGGTGCTGATATATTGCATATATATATCCTTTTCAAGTGAGATCAGATCTAGACGACGCTCGGTAAGCATAAGTTCTAGATTGACTAAAGGAATAGGGCTGACTTGTTCTGAGGCTAGATATTTTTCCTTGAGGGATTGTAGATTTTCATCTTCTATAAATTGGAGGAAAAACTCATATCGCTCGATCAGCGAAATGAGTTCTTTTGCTTCATCATCTAGTTCAGAATTGAGCTCATTGATGATTTCACGCTGCTTATAATTTTCTTCTATTTTTTCAATTTCTATTTTGGCAAGATTAGCTGTATTGGTTCTCTTATAAGGTATAAGAATGGCAACCCCAAGAGATAATTCTTTCTGGATAGGTTCCTTATCATCTATCTTATATTTTAATTGTACAAAATCCAGTATATTGTCTTTATCATTTTCTTCTAGTAAATATTCTTGATTTAATAAATTGATACGGTCTGCTTGAAGCCCTAAGCTTGGGTGGTTAATCAGTTTATTTTTGAGACCATTAATTACTTCTTTGATACTGCTAATAGTGATCCAATTAGCTTTATCAAATAGCGCATTGTTTTCTTCTATAAGCAGCGATTGTAGGATCTCAGATTTAGACTGACGTGCATCAAATAGGAGTAATTGCACATTTTTATTTCGTTCATTAATCTTTAATATGTCGTTGAAATTAAGCCTATCATCGTTTTGAAAAAGCTCCATTTCAAGATTATTTTTATCCTCAAGCAGGCTAGTATTCTGGAGATAAAGACTATCCTTTACACCTAAGTAATGTAAAGCCACGATATTTTTGTAAAGTGATTCTGCACTATCTTCTACGCTATACCGATAATCATTTTCTAAAAAATTTAGCCGCATTTGATACAGTTGATTTCGTAATCGTCTTATTTTGTCATTGCGAAAACCAACTCGTAAGGTGTACTCTGTTTGTTCAAGATCTAGCTCATTGAACTCTGTTCTAAACTCGATTTGGTCAATAGTTTGGCGAGTAGGTAGATCAACGTCAGTCTGCATTTGATCTTGAGCTGTATTATTTTCTACAGCGCGTATAGCGTCTTGTAGAATGGACTGGGGTGTATAGTAAGGATTCTGGGCAAGTAGGGTTCTTACAGATATAGCAAGTATAATGAAAGTGACAAGCCAAATTTTCTGTAGCGTACCAGGGGTAATTTTATTAAACATCTATAAATTCTATTTTAAATAAGAGCTCAAGAAATTGGATTTCTTCTTAGATATAGAATTTAAAGTTACTTTTTCTTTCTGCAAAAAAGGATTGTTGCTAGGAATTTTTATCAGTACTTCTCGACCGTAAGTTTTGAGCTCGGGCATTTTTCTAAGGCGTTCTGGAATCTCTACTATTCTTGTGCCGAGACCTAATACTTCACCAACAACTTCGTGGTTAACATGCTGGCTAGAAGTAACCTTTAATTTGTCATTCAGCTTCACTTCTAGTATTAATTTTTCGTGTACGAATCCTTTCACTGCGGTAGGGTTGCGCTCGTAGAATGAAATCAACGTATTGAATGAGGAGACGTGCTCACCATCTATACAATGCACATTACCGATCAAGCCATCAGACGGTGCGTAAACTTTCAGCTTCGCTCTTTCATTACCGACTAACTCTTTCTCTCTCGTTATCCTTTGCTTATTGAGAGACTGTGGTGTACCAACCTTTTCTAGCTGGTCTTTCAGCAAACTAATTTGTTGGTTAAGGGGGGCTATAAGGTTTTCTTTTTCCCTCCTTAAACTTTCTAATTCTATATACGCAGGTGTATTTGTTCTATTTTTTTCAGGGATTTCTACACTCTTGATTTGATCAAATAGCTTTTCATTAAGTGCTATTTTCGCTTCTAAACTTCGAATTTTAGAATCAAGATCAGCTAAATCTTTTTGTTTCCTAATTTCTAGTTGTGCGATTTGGTTATTAATTTTCGCTTTATCCAACTGTGTAATTATGGCTTGTTCTTTTAGTTCGTATTCTAAATTATTAAGTTTTAACTCATATTTTGCTTGGTTCGCTTCTAGTAGCAATTGTCCTTGCTTGACTTGTTCGCCAGCGCGAACAAGAACTTTTGTGATAAGGCAATCGACATCGAGATTTAATTCAGTTTCTTTATTTTCAGCAAAACCATAAAATAATGCGCCTTCAGTTTGAAAATTAGTCCCCATCGCGTATAGTACGTAGGTTATAGGAATAAGCAGCAGGTAAAATAGATTGAATTTTTTCATGGTTAGATGTTGTCGAATGTTGCATTGGAAAAGCTCAGCCCAGATACTTGAATATTTTCTCCTAATGCTTCTAATTCATTTTTAAGCTGAGTTGCATTTTCCAACTTTTTCATTCGAATCTTGTAGGTGTGTTCTTGATAGTTTATCTTATCAAGATTATTATTATAGATTTTGTAGTTATTAAATACTGTGCTACTGCAAAATTTTCCAAGCTTCTTTTCTATATCTTGTTTATAATCTGTAGATATATGGGTATCTATTTTAATAGTTCCTACAATATTGGAAGACTGGCTAAATGGTGTAAGTCTTAATAAAAATGCTACTAAACAAAAAGTTAGGGTACCTATGATAGCAATCGTAAATCCCATAACTCCACAAGCGATACCAGCAGCCAATGAGGCAAACATAAAGCCTATATTTCTAGGATTACGCAATGTAGTCCTAAAACGAATAATTGATAAAGCGCCCAGCATACCTAATCCGCGAGCTACGCTATCGCCAATTGCTTGCATGATAGTAGCGGCGACTATAGCGATTAAGATAAGGGTTTGCAAAAAATGAATAGGTTTAGTGATATCTCGACAAGTCTTATCATATGTGAAGGCGATTATACCACCAAGTAAGAAAGATAAAACTACAGTAAACGAAATAGCCAATAAAGTCGGATATTCAGAATTGTATTGTAGGGTAGAAAGATCAAACATAATTCGTCTTTAAATAGCAGAATAGAGCTACTTTATGCAATTATACTTACTTAGACGCGCAAATCTAGCTTTTCCATGGTTCAAATTTAGTTTTTTTGTCACCATTTATAGTTATGACGTTATAGTTACAAACAGATATTATGTATATTTGTCTGCCAAATAACTGTAATATGAATAATCTGATAAAAAGTGCCTTACTGTGCTTGAGCATTTGCTTCAGTGTTTTCTGTTTTTGTTTTCTCAATACTCAATCTACTGCTTTAAGCTCTCAGCCTACACTAATGCAAGCTGAAGCCGAAATGATCGACCAAGCGGAGCAAAAAAAAGGAGATACATACTTCATTGATTTGTATATAGTTGCTAAAACTTATAAGCTAGCCTCTAGAATTTTTAGCGTATTTTAAATAATTATATATATCCTTCGTATACTTATTTTTATCTCAAATATATTAAATCCCTCATTTAGAGATAGTTAGCATGTTTTTCCTTTTATCTTGAAACATGGTTCTTACACTTTATCTTTTGCAGTAATCTATGAGGTTGATCCGATCATCAGAAGGGGAATCAAATATATATGTATCACAAGATTCTGTAGATTTTGGAAAATCCAAATTTCTTGATAAATCTAAAATGATTATACAGCGCTACTATAAACCAGCAATATATATATACTGGAAAAATATATGATCGAACAAAATACCAATTACCTCTTTATCATAGGTAGATTAGCACAATATTAGCTATTTTTGAGGCTTAAGGGCTCCCATTATTTTATATTAATTACACTATATCTACTTATATGCCACCAAGGTACATAGCAGTAACAATATTGCTATACATATATATCATTTGCCCTCTAAGGTCCCAAATTTCCATAAATGAGTTTGTAGCCTCTAACTTTAATACTATTAGTGATGAAGCTGGAGAATTTGATGATTGGGTAGAGCTATTTAATAATAGTAACCAGTCAATTGATATTGCCGGAATGTACCTATCAGATGACTTGAATAATAAAAAACTATGGAGAATTTCTAATGAAGCGCCCGAGGTGACTACAATACCTGCTGGAGGATTTCTCATTTTGTGGTTTGATAAGGATGTGGACGATGGTCCCTTGCATGTTGGTGCTAAATTAAGCGCAGGGGGTGATAATATTATTCTTACAGCATCTGATGGTTTGACGATCATAGATTCTCACACCTATGGCCCACAGATTACTGATATTTCTGAGGGGCGGGAAATTGACGGCGAAGAAAAATTCGTATCGTTTAGTATGACAACTCCTGGTGAAAGTAATGCAGGAGCAAAACAAAACATTCAGTCTCCAGAGTTTTCAATTAACGGTGGCCATTACCAGGATTCCGTATTAGTTGAGCTGGGATCACTATCTGACAACGAAGTAGTATACTATACTACCAATGGCTCTACGCCAGATACACTTTCTAATCAATACACTGATCCTATAACCATAAAAAATACGACCAGTTTACGAGCGATTTCCCTTAATAAGGATGGTGACAGAAGTAGAGTGGCTACTCAGACTTATCTAATCGACGTAAACCACACTTTTCCTATAATTGCCTTAGCCAGTAATCCCAGTAGCTTCTTTGATCCTTCATTTGGTATTTTTGGAAATACTAGTGAAGATATCGAAATTATCGTTAACGCAGAATTTTATGAAACAGATGGTACTTTGGGATTTAATAATCTAGTAGAAGCTGAACTAAATGGTTCAGCATCAGTAGCTAATAATCAAAAATCAATTGCGCTGAAAGCCAAGAGAAGTATCGGAAGTTCTTCTTTTAATCATCCTATTTTTCCTGACATAGACAAGGATACTTATAGAAGTTTAGTATTGAGAAACAGTGGGCAAGATTGGCCAATTACTGGTTTTAGAGACGCAGCCGTTTCTAGTTTAGTGAGAGATCTAAATGATATGGAAGATATTATACTTCCACCCAGACTACTTACTCAGGGTTACCGACCTTCCATTTGTTACCTAAATGGGGAATACTGGGGTATCTATAATATACGAGAGAGAATAGACAAGCGGTATGTAGATAATCATTTCGATCTAGATGATGAAGAGATTGACTTCATTCATAATAGAGAAATTGTTAAAGTGGGTGATATCGAGAATTGGCGAAATTTTATGCATTTCTTAAATGAAAGAGATTTTTCGGATTCTAGTAATTTTGCAGACTTAGCTGTTTGGTTGGATACAGAAGCCTATATGGATTATATGATTTTCAACCTATACATTGATAACCAAGATTGGCCAGGCAATAATTACAGAAGATTTAGAGAGAGACGAGATATTGCACAATGGCAGTTTTTTACATATGATCTTGACTTCTCATTTGGAGTATTTACTAATCAGGGCGTCAATACAGGCTATGCAGGTAATAATACGTTAGATGGAAATTATAACATTCCGAACATAAAAATATATCCATACAATGAATGGGGCACACGGGTATTCCGCAGCTTAGCAGAAAATGAGCAATGGCGTCATGCCTTCTTTAATAGAACATCAGATCAGCTCAATACAATATTTAAAACGGAAAGAGTGGTTGATAGAATAGACGAATTTTTAGAACTCTATGTGCCTGAAATGGACCAACATATAGACAAATGGAATGTTCCACAAGATCAAGTAGGCTCTGCCAATCGTATGAAAGATTTCGCTGAGAAAAGAGTCGATATTTTTAGAAATCACTTCATCGAAGTATTTGATGATATAACTGAAACAGCTAAAATTACGCTGAGTACGGAACCTAATCAAGTAGGAACAATTAACTTTAATACTTTAACTATAGATGAGCAAGACGATATTACTGCGTGGGAAGGTTTATATTTTCAGGACATTGAGATACCCGTAAAGGCAATACCTAAGCCAGGTTATTTATTTGAAGGATGGTCAGGCATTACTAGCTCAAGGGATAGTGAAATTTCAATAATCCTACGTGAGAGATCTAATACTCTGGTGGCAAACTTTGTGCAAGGTGATACATCACAAATGCCAATAATCATCAATGAGATAAACTATCATTCTGATGCAGATAATAACCAAGGGGACTGGGTCGAACTTTATAATCCTAACAATCAGACCGTCAATATTAGCGGCTGGTATGTTCAAGATGAGGCGGGAAATTATTTTAATATTCCGAATAATACGGTTATTGAGCCAAGATCATTTCTAGTCATGGCAGAGGATGAAACGTTATTTGACTATGATGTGAATCTTCTAGTTGGCTCATTCGGCAAAAAGTCACCTTATAAGGAAATGAAGTTAAGTAATGACGGAGAGAGAATCACGCTTTACAATGCTGCAGGATTTATGATAGATGTGGTTGACTATGATGATGAAGGTCCTTGGCCTAATCGGGCTGATGGACAGGGCTATAGCTTGCAACTTACGGAACCTTCTTTAGATAATAGTGTCCCTGATAATTGGGAGGCTTGGATGCCTACTGCAGGTGCCGTAAATGGATTTACGTCTGGCAATACTTTTGTATCAGATGACGATGATTTAAGAATATTCCCTAATCCATTAACTAAAAATAGTTGTTTGTATATTACAGCTACAGGGGTAGAAAACTATCAAGGTTTGGATTTTACTATGTATGATTTACTTGGGCGCGAAGTAAATTCAACTTCCATGACGAATGATAGAAATGGTAAATATTTAGAACTAAAGATTGGAAATTTACCTCAGGGGATTTATATTTTGTCTTTGGTTTTAAAAAATAATAAACGAATATCTCGTTTTGTAACTATTTTCTAACCTTACATCCTTACATCCTTACATCCTTACATCCTTACATCCTTACATCCTTACATCCTTACATCCTTACATCCTTACATGATTTAGGTATATACATAAGTAAGAGGGTAAAAACATAGTGTTGATTGTCCCGATTTTCGGGAGTTAATTATCACTAGCTGTGAGTAGCAATCCACGGTATTAGGCAAATTTGGCGAGACTCTTAGCAAAGACGTGATAAATTGCCTATTAGGTTGTACAGTTTACTCTTCTTGTGAATATCCCTACGAATATCCCTGATTTAATTTGTATAATCCCATCATAATAAAGCCACTTCAAAATAAATTGAAGTGGCTTTTAATAAAGATATATCATTTAATTCTTTAACTATCTAATACTGTAGAGAACGCTTTACGTTTAGTCTCCTTAGCTTCTATATTGCCTGTCAAATCAGACATTATAGGTGTAGCAATAAAGATAGATGAATAAGTACCCACAAGGATACCGATAAGCAGCGCGAATGCAAAGCCTCTGATCGATCCACCTCCGAAGATGAACAATATCAAAACGACAAATAGTGTTGTCAACGATGTAATAACCGTTCTAGAAACAGTACTATCTACTGCTAAATTAATCACATCATTCTTAGGTTTACCTGTGTAAATGCCCATGTACTCTCTTACCCTATCAAATACGACAACAGTATCGTTAATAGAATATCCAATTACGGTAAGAATGGCTGCTATGAATGCCTGATCTATCTCCATAGAGAACGGTAAGATACCATGAAATATAGAGAAGATACCCAATACAATGATTGTATCATGGAATAAGGCTGCAACCGCACCCAGTGAATATTGCCACTTGCTAAATCGCAAGAAGATATATAGGAAAATAAATAGCAAGGCAAACACAGTTGCGTACTTTGCAGAACGCGCAATATCATCAGCAATGGTAGGTCCTACCTTACTAGAGGCTATTACGTGGGTGCCAGTTGTAGCGGGTGATCTGAAGTTTTCTAGTGAAATATCAATACCTGGGATAGCACTTACTCCCTCGTGCAACTTAGCCATTACCTGATCAGCTGCTCCTTCTTCTACACTAGTTACTAAGTATGAAGTGACGATATTGTAAGTATTAGATCCATCTACTTCTTTTACCGTAGTGTTCGAATCAAAAACTTTATCTAAAGAGGCTCTCAACGCGTCTGCATCAACATTTATTCCTTCTGCAAAAGCAACATTATAAGAATACCCACCTTTAAAATCCACACCCAATTCGAAGCCTCTAAATATAAAAGATATCAAACTTAGTGTAATCAAAGCGCCAGAAATATAGTAAGCCATTTTGCGCTTACCTAACCAGTCTTTTTTAACTGTCGCGAATGCATTCTTAGAAGCACCTGTCCAGAAAGAAAGATCACGCCCGTTCTTACTCATATACCATTCGATAATCATTCTACCGACTAGTACTGCAGTAAAAACAGACATAGCAACACCTATCGCCAAAACAACTGCGAATCCTTTGATAGGACCGATTCCGAAATAAATTAAAATTAAAGCAACTACAAATGTTGTCACGTTTGCGTCAATGATAGCAGAGTAGGAGGCTTTGAATCCATCCTGTATAGCTAGTAATTTAGTCTTACCAGCTCTAAGTTCTTCTCTAATTCTCTCATAAATAATCACGTTTGCATCTACCGCCATACCAATTGTAAGCAGGATACCTGCGATACCAGGTAATGTCAATACAGTACCAAATGATCCAAGCGCACCAATAATGAAAAATACATTCAGTAACAAGGCAATTATGGATACAACACCAGCTCCACCGTAATAAAATACCATAAATAGAAGAAGCAAAGAAAAGCCAACTATAAATGCGATAAAACTTGAACGTATATTTTCCTTACCCAAAGAAGGGCCAACTAATGATTCTTGTATGATTGTTGTCTTGGCAGGTAGCTTACCAATCTTGAGGATAGAAGATAAATCTTGTCCCTCTGTCATAGTAAATGATCCAGATATTTGAGATGAACCACCAGTAATCTGAACATTTACATTTGGAGCAGAAGCAACCTCGTCATCAAGTACCACAGCGATCGGCCGCTGACCATCTTGTGAAGCTTCAGCTGTCATGCCTGACCAAATGGAAGCACCTTGGTTATCCATAGTTAGATTTACCAATACCTGACCAGTTTGAGGGTCCGTATTCACACTTGCATTGGTGATACGATCACCTTGAAGTGGTGCTGGACGACCATCTGTACGAATAGCATATAACGCATATCTTTCTTCTGCTTCCTCGTCTTGTCCAAATAGTTGAGACTTACGATCCCAAAGAAATTTTATATTTGGAAAAGCTGACGCATTTTCTTCGAATATGTTATCTATAGTCTTACGCTCATTTTTCACTGCTGAACCGATGATGGGACCACCATCTTGGTATAGCTCTAGCCTACTAAGAAGCGGTCCAGATGGTGCGAGATTAGAGGCATAAGTAGTATCATAGCGCGTTATATTCGTAGAATCGATATTTCCTAATTCATCCGTAGCATATACTGGATTTACAGCCAATACTTCTTTCTCTTGTGTATCATCTGTACCCAACTGAGAATCTAATCTTTGAAGCGCATTATAGATGCTAGTATTGCCACCTGGTATAATATCTCTGCTTCGGTGCACATGCCAAAATTCTAGAGCAGCAGAAGCTTGCAAAAATTCTCTCGCTCTTTCTGGATTCGATACGCCTGGTAATTCTACAGCAATAATATCTCTTGCAGCATCTAAGGTAACATTTGGCTGAACTACACCCAGCTTATCAATACGTTGCTTTAGTCTATTGTAGGTAAGTTTTACCGTTTCATCTGCCATTGTTCTTAGTTCTCTAAGAACATCACCATTGCTTGATTCACGATTGATACCATTATCTCTCATAGTCTCATTGTTACCAAATATTTTAGCGAGACTTTCGCCGTCACCATTTTCAGCCCAAGCAGCTCCAAATAGTGCTATATAGTTGTCTTGTGCACTCGCCTGTGATTCTGAAGCTGCATCAAGTGCCGCTTGAAAATTACGATTGCCTGATTTAGAACCAGCGAGTAACTCCAAATAGTCTCGTAGATTGACTTGCATCAATACGCTCATGCCACCTTCTAAATCCAAACCGTAAGCCAATTGCTTACTTTTTAGATCATGATAAGTGTACCCCATAAAGACTTTCTCTGATGAGATAGAGTCTAAGTAAGCAGCTTTAAGATCATTCTTTTTCTGCGTTACCAGGAGTTCTGAGCCCGACATATCTGAAACTAACCCTGATGCGTATGATTCTGCATCCTTCTCGATACCATTAGTCGGTAATATCATACTATATTGCCATAGGCAGATAGCAGTAATAATGACTAACAATGTTGCGATTATCCCTTTCCCTTGCATTAGTTTATTTAGTTATGTGAATTAGTGAATATTTTCATTTGCTAGAAGCTTCTTGAAAAACAGCGCAAATATAAGGGTTTTTACTTCATTTATGCTGTTTTTGTTGCGGATATAGTTGCCTACGACCTACTTATCCATCTCTTGTAAGATATATACGTTTATTAGTCAATTAGGATTTGGCAATTGCTTGAAATAGTTTAGTTTACAAAGTGATCTTATACATATTGTACAAATTTATTTATATGATTCTATTTATATACGATCTTGGATTAAAGTATTCATACAAATACTTTAGTTATAGTATGTACATAAATATGCGACCCCATATTTTTAAGAAATAAGTCGACAAATCTAATAGGAAATTTTTAGGAGAGTTCAAAAGTAAATAATTATGAGGACTTCCGCAGATTTTTTTTAAATTTGATACTAATGCGATGAACAAAATGTACTCTCAAATCTATTTAACCTATTAGATATGAAGTATATATGCATTTACGCAGTATTCAGTTATCTTATTATCTAATCATACTCAAAACTAAAAATCAAATGGGATTATTTTCTTGGTTAAAAAAGACGGGTGCTAAAGCATCTACTACGGCTGGAGAAACAGCAGAGGCAGCGAAGGATTTGGCAAACGATGCCTACGAATCAAGGTTAGCCGATCAGAAGAAGGTGATGTTGACTGGTTTGGTCAACAGTCTAGGCGTCAATATCGATAATTTTGATTTAGAGTACAATGACAGCCGGGTTACTGTATACGGTCAAGTATCATCTGATGGAGACAAATCCATGGTGATTTCTGCCCTTGAAAGTGCGGATGGAGTTAATTTTGTCGACAATCGTATATCCGTAACTGCCCCTACCGCTAAGACTTACACTGTAAAAAGCGGCGATAGCCTTTCTAAGATTGCCAAGGAGTTTTATGGTGATCCCATGAAGTATAAAGAAATTTTCGCAGCAAATACAGATGTCTTGAAGGATCCAAATAAGATATTTCCAGGTCAGGAATTGAAGATTCCTAATTTGTAACTTATATCTTTCTAAATAAGGCATATTGGCTCTTTCACTTTTGTGAGAGAGCTTTTTTTATGTTATAATCTGGCTGATATTCCCACGGATCAGCGTTATCGATGTAACTCTGTGTACGATAGCTGCACGGAGGCCTACTGAAAAGTCGCTATCAGCGTAAAAAAGCTCGAACAGCATATTGCCATTCGAGCTTTTATAAAATTAAAAAAGTATGAAATACAGATTATTGTGCAGTTTTTGGGAGCAGCACAATTTGCTGTTTCTTAGTATTATTTCATCTTGCTAAGATCCACGATAAACGCGTCCTTATTCACATTGTTATTATTTATCGCCTTGTATTGTTCTACCTCAGATCTTACAGCATATGGTCCGATTACCAACTTGTATACTAGTTTACCAGTATTGTCTCTAACAGAGTTTACCAAAAGATTATTGATGTTGTTAGATTTTAATTTATTCATCTCGATGACCGCATTGTTGTAGTCTAAAAATGAACCCACTTGTAAGCCAAAGCCTAAGTTAGATGACGTCATAACCACCGTCTCCGCTGGCTTTGAAATAACAACTGTCTCTGCAGGGCTCGTGACTACCACATTTGAGTATGTAGCGCCAACTTCTATATTTTCAGCCTGACCTTTACTTGCAAATTCTTGTTCAGGTTGAGTTATAGTTGTTGTAGGCGTCGAATATGTGGTCGCCGTCGATGGTGTCGTGGTTGTAGTAATAATTTGAGTATTTGGATTTGTATTTACAGGATTATTGGTGACTATAGTAGTCGTTTGTTGTGTTGCATTAGGTTGTGTGAAGGTAGCAGTTGGTACAGTTGCAGGAGCCGTAGTCGCTAGACCTTGTTCTCTGGCCACCATAATTACTACGTCTCTTGGATCATCTTCCTTGATGCCTAATTCATTAGCTGCAGCACGTGACAACGTCACTACATAGCCAAACTTGAATGGACCACGATCAACCACACGAACATTTATTGCTTTTTCTCCACCAGCAACCATTACTTTTAGGATAGTCCCAAACTCATATGATTTGTGTGCCGCGACGAATTCGTCTTTGTTGTACTTTGTTTTACTGGCAGTCCAGCTTCCTTGAAATTCATCAGAAAAAACGTCCGCTTTTCCTGTTTCTTGTGCCCACAGACCTATCGTAAATAGGCTTAGTGCTAAAATACTAAGTATTCTTCTACTAAGTGTCATGTTATGTAATTTGTAGGCTGACTCGACACAGCCCGTTAAAAGAAAATCAAATGTATTAAAAATTATCTACATACATAAATCATTTAGGGTGAAAATACTTAGATAAATAAATTTAATTTAATAACTATGAATGGCTATGCTTAAATCAAAGGTGATACTGTGGGTGAGACCCAGCTTCACGCAGCTGGCCGCGCATTGGGTCGGGCTTTGCATGACTCCACTTCGTTGCGGTCCCACCATACTTATTTTGGAGTTAGTTGCTATGAATAAAGTCTATATTTTCTCCTATGAAATACATATATAGGTGTGACTGCGCATCCTGCGCATCATTTCTATCCCTCTCACAAAATTCTAGAATTTAGTTATGCACTTAGTTAGTATGGCAAACGCTGGTAATTTAAGTTAACAATCGTATTTAATTTCCAAGTAGAGTGTCGACTATCACATGCAGATTATATATGTTTGCGCTGTATGCTTATAAAAGTAATTTATAACCTTATCTTTTTACCGCTATCTTATCTACCACACTTCGTGTTGTACAGAATAGCTGATGTGATATATTTTTTTCTAGCCTATATTCTAAGGTATAGGAAAGATATTATTGATCGGAATCTTAAGAATAGTTTTCCGAATAAAACACATAAGGAAAGGAGGAAAATCAGAAATAAGTATTATCTCCACCTCAGTGATTTATTAGTTGAATCAGTGAAAAATTTTACCATCTCTAAGAGCTCGCTAGATAAGCGAATGACCTTTGAGAATATTGACTTCATGGATAATATATATGCGCAAGGAAAATCTGTCATCACAATGGGGGGGCACTATGGTAATTGGGAGCGCTTTGCCATCGCTATAGGTAATCGTACAAAGCATGAACAATATGGTATATACAAGCCGATAAAAAATAAATTTATAAATAAGCAGATGAAGTTATCTCGTCAACGCTATGGGATGCAAATGATATCAATGCTAATGACGAAAAAGTATTTCATCAAGGCGCCTGAAATATTAAAGACTATAGTATTTGGCGTTGACCAATGGACCTCCAATCCAAAGGCTGCCTACTGGGCAAAATTTCTTAATCAAGACACCACATTTTTTCCTGCCGCAGAGAATCTCGCCAGACAATTTGATTGGGCGGTTGTCTACTGTAGTTTAGTAAGAACTAAAAGAGGATATTATCACGCTACTTATGAGCTAATAACTATGAATCCCAAAGATGAGCCAGTAGGTGCCATCATGGAGTCATTTGTCAACAAATTAGAAGCTACCATTAAGCGTAATCCTCCTTATTGGTTGTGGTCTCACCGTCGATGGAAAATGACAAAGCGCGAAGTATTTGGTAATGAAGTTTAAGAAATACTGGTTTAGCTTAGACAGATTATATTTTTTTCGAGCCTTTATTTGATGTTGTGCTAGATTAATCATAACGTGAGATTTAGACTTTTCTACACTCACCTGTGAAATGTATTTACATTTGTAAGGTTTTAAAATTAGACTAAATGCATATTATAATGTAGACGAGTCACCAGAGGCGAGTTGGGGCTCACTAGCTTTTGGGGCGCTTTCTATAATGCCTGAATATACCTTGGATACTCATCCAACTTGGATTAGCTGTAGCATATAATTCAACAAGGTCAGGACTAGAAGTTAACGATAACAGACGCTTCTTGATCCATACATCAAATTCACTTAAAGCAGTTTTAGGATTGAGATCGTTGGTATATAATTCGTAAGCAAACTTATCCCAAATACCGATTTCATTTTTAAGTTGAATGAGGTGCGTGTTCGCGTCATTATATTCACCAAAATGCGCGATAAAAAGCGTAGAAGGTTTCTCTGCAATCAGTAGATCAAGGCTGCATTGCCAATCTTCAAAATTGACATCTGGAGGAGGACAGGGCGGTACAGCAGGACCATTCTGTAAACGTATTCCTGCTACATCACCACAAACCATTCCTGCAGAGGTATTCCATGCAATATGATGAACTGCATGCCCTGGACTATGGATGGCCTTGATGCTTTCTTCACCAATGCTAAATACTTGCTCATGTGCTGCTGCGATGATGGAGTCCTCAGATGTAGGTTTAAAATCACCCCACAAATACTGCATCATATCGCCATAGATTCTGGTAGCAGAACTTACTAGCCGAGAGGGGTCTATGAGGTGTTTTATGCCAGCTGGATGAACATATATCTTAGCACCCTGCTTAGCAAAATGCCATGCAGCCCCAGCATGATCTAGATGGATATGAGTGAGGAAGAGATGCTTAATATCAGTTGTCTCATAGCCCAATTTGGCGAGTGATGCCTTCAATCTTGGCAAACAACTATGAGGACCACACTCAAAAAGAACAGGCCCTTCGCTAGTTATTAAAAGATACACAGAGGTCATGCCTGGGCGCTCCATGAAGTTTAAATCTATTATATGCATTTGGATTATTATATTTAGACAGACTTGATGGTGTACCCGTTGAGAAAACTATCGACATCCATCTTTTTGCGACCTTGAAGTTTTAACTGTCTCACGTCTATAAATCCATCTTTAGTAGCGAAGCGAAGTTGTTTCTTTTGGTCCGTTTGTATCTGACCAGGCTTGAGATCATGTGGGGTGATTAAGGCATGGGCCTTATAGATGTGCAGTTTCATATCATCCAGTATCGTCCAAGCTGCGGGGTACGGACTGAGTCCTCTGATGAAGTTAAATACCTGTTGCGTAGGTTGATTAAAATTTATCTTACAAGTTTCTTGAAATATTTTAGGTGCCTTGGAGACTAAAGATTCATCCTGTGGTAGAAAAATAAGTTTGTCGTCCGCAATTCTATTTACGGTCTCTAATATCACCTCGGCCGCCACATGCATCATGGTATCGTGTAAATCACCTGCTGTGTCCATTATGCCTATCGGTATTGGTCTTTGGATAACTATATCACCAGTATCTATCTCGTGTTTAAGTTTAAATGAGGTAACACCTGTCTCTATGTCTCCATTAATCACAGCCCAATTAATAGGAGCGGCTCCTCGATATTTTGGGAGTAGTGATCCATGCAGGTTGTACGTACCTAGAGGGGGCATATCCCAAACAGCCTCAGGTAACATTCTGAAAGCTACCACTACTTGTAGGTCCGCTTTTAGAGATCTTAGTGTCTCCAAGAAATCTGGACTCTTTAAATTGGGTGGTTGGAGTAAATTTAAATTTTGTTTGACTGCATATTTCTTTACAGCAGACTCTATTACTTTTTTACCACCTCGTCCACCTAGTTTATCTGTAGAAGTGATCACACCTACTATTTCATGATCTGACTGATGAAGTGCTTGGAGACTGTGCACCGCAAACTCAGGTGTACCCATAAAGATGATCTTCAATTTCTTCATTGTTTCGTCTTTTGCTGCAAAGTATAAAAAACCGCGATATTTAGCTATATCTGCATGAAGTATAACTAGCCAAATGGATAAGTGCTGTGGAATATTGTCAGCGCTAGCAGGGTGTATTTTTCATACGCCCTGCTAGCGCTGACAGTCCGGAGGACCGAGCGGATGAGCGAGATATGCAACATAACGACCCGAAGGAAGGGTAGGTAGGTGTGTTGGTCTGAGGGATAGCCCCAAAAAAACATTCTCTACAATCAAATATAAATAATGATTAATACGAAACTAACTAGGAAAGTTGTAGCTTTACTAAGTAAAGGGATAGAGTAATATCGGAAACGTGTGCTAATAAATCCTTAAATGAAAATCGAAAATAGAATGTTGAGATTTATATGCTTAGTTGTCTGTACAATGTCTGCCACATTTGGTATAGGACAAATGGCAACCTTGGAGGGTTATGTTTTTGAAAGTAATAATCGAGGATACCTAAACTTGGTTAAAATAGAAATTACTGAAAATGGAGGTGCATTCAAGACTAAAGCAATCACGAACAGAGATGGATTTTTCACCTGCGAACTACCAGTGGGAAAGGAGTTTACCTTGGTAGCTTTAAAAGATGTGTTTGAATATACAGAAGTTAACGTCTCTACTAAGGGCATAAAAGATAAGGCTTATATAAAAGTGGAGATGCAGCGTGAACCTGGATATCTATTTGAAGTCACACTGGCTGAAAAGTATGTGGAGGGTAAGGAAGAAATAGATGCGATCACGGGTGCCTTGATAGAGATATATAATAACACTGCTGATACATCTGTATTGGTATTAAGTGGTCATCCTAACCATACTTTTAGTTATACTTTTGAACAGGGCAATCACTACACTGTGATGATACGAAAGGAGGGTTATTTCACTAAGCGACTAGAAGCATTCGTAAATGTAGATGGCTGTATTATGTGCTTCGAGGGTATAGATGAAATCCAGCCTGGACAGCCTACGGTATCCGATAACCTAACTGCTGGGCATCTAATGGGTACGCTAGTAGCTAATGTGGAGCTCGAAGAAATAAGAGTAGGTGAGGCTATAAAAATAGAGAATATTTATTACGATCTTGGTAAAGCAGAAATACGAAAGGATGCATTAAAACCACTTGATAATTTGATTCATGTATTAAAAAATAATCCATCTCTTATGGTTGAGCTGGGTTCTCATACGGATTCACAAGGAGATGATGAAAGTAATTATACTTTGTCTTCGTCACGCGCGCAGGCGGCTGTAGATTATATTTTAGATAATAGCAATATAAGAAAGGGAAGAATTCAGGCTAGGGGATATGGTGAGACTGACTTGGTAAATAATTGTAAGAATGGGGTGAAGTGTAGCGATCGTAAACATCAGCAAAACAGGAGAACGGAGCTCAAGATTGTTGGCATAGCCGACTACGACCCGTTTGCAGACAAACCTTTGGCTGACATAATAAGAGAAGAAAAATTTGAAGAAACACTCGCAGAAATACAGAATCAAGATGTGGTAGAATTTGCCGATGGTGAAGTCCCAGATGAGGTACTGGCTCAAGCAGGTGGTAAACCATCTATCTCAAAAAGTGATATGCAAAAGGTTCCTACTAGCCAGCCTACAAATAATACAGCGACAACTGATGTAGTCGTAAATAACGTAAATGTAGGGGAGAATGAACCCGAGTATGAGCTTGACATCAATATAGATCGTAGGCCATCGTCCTCGGACATGTCGACGGGTGAATTTGAAATAACGGAGTCCCAAAAATATGCTATGCCTCAAAAAGTTGCTGCTCAGTATTCTGGTTTTGTAGTCGAATTTTTTAGGGCTAAGAATCAATTACCTGTCTCACATCTTATATTCCAAAAGCATGGAAATATAAAAACGGATGTGCTTGGCGATGGGTCAGTAAGTTATATGATTGGTGATTTTAAAAATAAAGCGGATGCGGAGAAATTTTTGCGCTATATCATTGCACCTCAGTATTCAAATGCAAAAGTTATTTCTTATCAAAAAGGAAGCCGTTCATAAAATTGATAAGTGTGAAAACTTTTTCTTTTCAATCTAAAGATAGCCTAAAAATACATGCAGTGAAATGGCTTGTCGACGAAGCAAAACTAAATATATGCTTGGTTCATGGGCTAGGGGAACACAGTGGTCGCTATGGGCATGTGGCTCAATTCTTCAATTCAAAAGGCGCTAACGTGTATGCACTAGATCTAAGAGGTCATGGTAGATCTGAAGGTGCTCGTGGATGCGGACCAGATCTAGAAGCCTTTATGGATGATATAGATGGGCTAATTGCTGAAATGAAGAAGGACAATAGTAGGTCAGCGATTCCATGGATATTCTATGCACATAGTATGGGTGGAAATCTGACATTGAACTATGTCCTACGTCGTCAGACAGATTGCAGCGCCATTGTCACAACTGGGCCATGGATAACTTTAGAAAGTGATCCAAGTGGTGGCTTGGTCTTAGCGGCTAGCATTATAAATAAATTTGGTGGCTTTACTAAAAGTAGTGATATCGATCCAACGTATGTATCCACGGACGCTGGAGAAGTAGCAAAATATATAAATGACCCTTTGAATCACGATAAAATATCTAGTAAGGCAGGTATGGCACTATATCATGCAGGGCAATATTTACATAATTATAAAGACGGTATGCCTATACCTACTCTGATCATGCACGCAAAGCAGGATAAATTGACTCTAGCTTCTGGATCGCAGCAATTTGCTAAGAATAATCCCAAAGGCTTGACTTTGGAGCTTTGGGAGGATGTATATCATGAGATGCATAATGATGTCAAACGCCAAGAATTGTTTGATTACACATGGAGCTGGTTGGAGGATCAGAAAATTATGTAATTGTTATAAATTTAAGATAAGTAATTCTATATTGCGGTAGTAGAACGACACCTAATATCTAAGCTATAATTCTGTGACTAATTTTAACTATCCCGTCCTAAATAGACGAAAGAGACTTGTTATGTTAGTAATTTTTATAGCTTTTATCGGATTTTTTATTGGAGGTGCAACCATTTTATTTACTAAGGGCATCAAGCATTAGTAAAGTTACTTCATCTTATCAGATTCTGTTTATAAACCAATCTTCGTTTTGGGGCCGAGGAATTGTCACCTCATTACTAGCATGATCAAATAATTTTGCAGCGACTTTAGCTATCATCTCCATCTGCTTTTTATTTTGTCTTACTTTTTTATTAGGCTTATAGTAGTTACCAACGAAATGCGTATCAAAATTACCAGATGTAAAAGCTTTGTGGTTCATGACAAAGGATCCGAATTCAATGGTAGTTTCAATCCCTTCTATTATGTATTGGTCAAGCGCCTGTTTCATTAAGGATATAGATTCCTTCCTGGTATCTGCATGTACTACCAGTTTAGCTATCATAGGATCATAATGGATGGGTATTTCCATATTTATCTCGTAAGCATCATCTACTCTAATACCTTCTCCTTTTGGGGTGATATAAGTAGTAAGCTTACCTATGCTAGGAAGAAAATCATTTTTAGGATCTTCAGCATAGACCCTTAGCTCTATAGCATGTCCACTGATGTACAGATCTTCTTGTTTTAGAGTCAACTTTTTGCCTCTAGCCACTAGTATTTGCTGCTCTACTAAATCCACTCCTGTGATCATTTCTGTAACGGGATGTTCTACTTGGAGTCTTGTATTCATCTCTAAAAAATAGAAGTTTTTATTCTCATCCAACAGAAATTCTACTGTACCAGCACCTTCATATTTACATGACTTGGCAACTCTAACGGCTGCAGCTCCCATCTCTGCCCTCAATGTATCATCTAGTACTGCTGAGGGTGCCTCTTCGACAACTTTCTGATGTCTTCGTTGGATACTGCATTCTCTTTCAAAGAGGTGAATAGTATTACCAAAAGAATCTGCCAGCACCTGGATTTCTATGTGTCTAGGAGAGCTGACATATTTCTCAATGAAAACTGATCCATCACCGAAAGCAGATACAGCTTCACTAACAGCTCTGTCCATTTGAGATTCAAACTCTTCCTCCTTTTCTACTATTCTCATCCCTTTTCCTCCACCTCCTGCGGAAGCTTTTATCAGTATGGGATAGCCTATTTCAGCAGCGACTTTTTTGGCAGCTTTGATGTCTGTAATAGCCTCGTCTACGCCAGGTACCATTGGGATGTCATACTTTTTGACTGCTTCTTTCGCATCTAGTTTACTACCCATGATGCGAATAGAATGTGGAGATGGTCCAATAAACTTAATGCCAGCTCTAGTGACCGCTTTTGCGAATTTTGCATTTTCACTAAGGAATCCGTATCCAGGGTGTATACCGTCAACATTAAGCTTCTTACAGATCTCCAATATTTTTTTTTGATTTAAATAAGACTCTGCAGAAGACGCTGGACCTACACAAACTGCCTCATCTGCAAAATATACATGTGGTGTATTTCTATCTGCTTCCGAGTATATAGCTACTGTCTTTATACCTAATCTCTTCGCCGTGCGCATTACTCTTAAGGCAATTTCTCCTCTATTTGCTATTAATATCTTCTTCATACTAGGTGTAAAATTTGTACCGTAAATTTACAAAAAAAGGTGACCTTCAGATGGTAGTCGTCTCGTTAAATTTATATATTCAATTAATTCTATCTATAGACATAACTGTCCTTTTTTCTAATGCATTTAGAAATCTCTCTTTTGAGCTGGTCTGCCGCATCCATTACCATATCACTATCACTTGGAAATCGTACTGGAGTACCGCCTATTCTGTTTAAGACCGCTTTGGTCAATGCACGTCTATCACCGCGAAAAGTCGAGGCTATGTGATTGAATTCGATCTCAGCATTTACTCTCTCAGTACTAAGCAACCTCTTCAAATTTTTATCATAAAAACTAACTTTCGCACTTACTAATGCTGCTTTAGTTTGATAAACATCGATGACATCAGCGAATACATTGAAGTAGGTAGTAACATCTGCATATTCTGGTGAAGAAGAAATTGTGGTATCTCTAACAAAAACTTTATTGCTAGGTTTTACCACTTGACGAACCGTTTTAGAGAGTTCCTTTTGCAGTGTATAATTATCTTCCCTTATTCTTTCTGGACTAATATCGATATCCGTAATGTCTATTATTACCTTATAGTCAATGTCTTGAGGTGCATTATGCTCAGTGTAGTATTTTATCCATTTGTCGTTTAGTGTTCTTTCATTGAAAGAAAGCAACTCTCTCTCAAATCCCGAAGGAATAAATGAGAAGGAGCTGTTACGCGTTTCTAATAGCACCTTATCAATCCCAATCTCAAAAGCACGGTCAGACAGAATTGAAGTATTTTTATATGCAGCAAAATAGCTATGTACCTTTTCGAATTTACGAAAGGCACTTCGTGCTGCAACTTTATTCCCAGCATCTGCTTTCTTCATAAGTCTGTTGCCTAATACATAGTAGTATTCAGCGGCACGCTTCCTAGAATCTATTTCCATCGGTACAATCTTGACGAATCTAAAATCTGCTTTATAGTGCGTTTTCGTTGCGATCAATGGCAAGTACGGAGATATTAGGTCTTGTCTGTTCTTTATATCATTATGCAAACGATTGATACGAACCCAGTTTGCAGCTTGACCCTCTGCCTTTAAGTTAGCGATCTCATTCATATCACGTGATGTAATTCTTCTATAAGCTTGCTCTACTACTAATATATCTTTTTCCTTTTTCCTTTTCTTTTTTCTTAGGTTCTTGATTGCTTGGTAAACTGCCTCATCATAATCCCCATCTTGAAGTAGACTGGTTGGCGTTTTACAATTGAACATAAATAGAACAAGTAGTAGGTGTATTCCGGTGATTAATTTTGAATTTTTCATGTCTCACTTTTTTATTGTTATCATAAAGTTCTTATGTAAATAACCGAAAAAAGTGGGTAGTATAGTGCTAAGACAAGGTTAAACGAATGTGTTAAACGTTAATCTATACTACTAATTATTTCAAAACTATTAAGGAAATGTTAGGAAGGCAGTAAATTGACGATCTTAAGAAAAATTGTATCTAGATTTTCAAAAAGCAAAATAGCATGTTTGAGACATGAATAAATTAATTAGAGCGACGTCGTGTTCCTTGTCAGAATCTGTATCCTAATAATATTTTAGTGTATGAAGTAAATCCTTGATCTTCAAATAATTGCAAATTAAAAAATCTAAACCCAAATTTATCTAGAAAAAGTGTTTTGCCCAATCCGGCACCTAACTCGATAATTAAACCAGTATTGGACACCCATTTATAACCGCATGAAAATCCTGCAGAAGAGGATTTTCTTATTCCCCTTAAACTTGGTGGATCACTATTATTATCAACGGTCTTAAAATTGATATAATCTATAAAGGGACCGTAGTAAAATTCATCTGCACTTCGATTGGGTGAAAAGTAATATTTACCTACAAGTCGCAAATTGTATCCTGATCTCGATTCAAAATTATTTAAGAAAGGACCTAAATAGTTATTACCAAATTGAGTACCCACTACCGCTTCAATGCCCACATTATCTGCTACATTATATTCCATTGTCAGATCGGGCGATCCAAGCACCGAGCCAATCGGATTAATCTTTAATTCAAATTGTGAATAGAGAGAGGTCGTAAATAATAAGCTTGTTATGCTAAATAGTAGTACTGCATGCTTTTTCATCCTAGTTAGTTTTTTTTGTTTTGGGCCCAACCATCATTTTATGCCTTCTCTTCTATTACTTTTACGAGATTCAAAATGGTGTCTACAGCTAATTTCATATCTTTTACCGATATCCACTCTCTGACAGAATGAATCCCTTGCATACCGGTAAATAAATTAGGACAGGGTAGCCCCATAAAAGATAATCTACTTCCATCCGTACCTCCTCTTATACTTGTTTTCTTTACAGTTAAACCAGTTCTTTTAATAGCCTCTTCTGCATAGTCCATGATGAATGGTTTAGTATCTAAAACTTCTTTCATGTTTCTATATTGTTCTTTTATCTCGATAGTCGCTTTAGAATTCGGATAGGACTTCATGACTTGGTCAACAGTTGCTTTTAGGAGTTCACCCTTTTCTAACAATAGTGGTGTAGTGAAGTCTCTCAAAATGAAATTTAGCTGCGCTTTTTCTAGAACGCCATTCATAGCAGTAGGATGAATGAATCCCTGCTTGCCTGAGGTCGTTTCAGGTGATAGATTATCTTTAGGTAACTTGTCTATGATCTCGGCAGCAATCTTCATAGCATTTTCCATCTTGCCTTTAGCATAACCAGGATGTGCAGATCGACCTATGATTTTTACCTCTGCACTATCTGCAGAAAAAGTTTCATCTTCTACACTACCAGGTACACCACCATCTAATGTAAAGCCAAAATCAGCGCCCAATTTCTTGATGTCAACATGATCCACTCCCTTACCAACTTCTTCGTCGGGTGTAAAAAGAATCTTAATTTCTCCGTGCTTGATCGTAGGATTATTGATTAATTGATAAGCAGCATCCATAATTTCTGCAACCCCTGATTTATCATCCGCTCCAAGTAGCGTATCGCCTGAGGTGGTGATAATATCTTCGCCAATTTGATTTAGCAAATGCGGAAAATCACTTGACTTTATAGTTGATTCTGGGTTTAGTGGAAGCTTTATGTCTTGACCTTGATAGTTAGTATGTTTTATAGGTTTCACATTTGTTCCGCTGCAGTCTGGTGCTGTATCTACGTGTGAGCAAAGACATAAAACTGGTATACTTTGCTTATCGCTATTCGACGGTATTGTTCCGTACACGTAACCATATTTGTCCATATGCGCATCTTTTACGCCCATCTCAAGCAATTCGGCCACTAATATCTTAGATAAATCTTTTTGCTTTTCTGTTGAAGGAAATGTGTCAGAGTTTGGGTCTGCTTGGGTATCTATCTGCACATATTTTAAGAATCTTTCTTCGACGGTATAATTCATTTCGTATAAATAGTTTATTCGATATTAAAAATTTGTATTGGAGTTCCCAATTTGTCATTGTAAGCGCATAAAGCTTTGACCTTTTAATTATTTCGTGAAATTACAAAACTAGCTCATGGATATATAGTGTATTTAAAATTTCATAATTTATTTTTGGGCATGTCCCTTTCTCCGCCGAAAAGGCGTCGTACAGGGTCAGGCTGTTCAGGGGTGCGCTATCGCTCCCGTGCTCCGCACCTGAGACATAATTAGAATCTTATACCTATTAGGATGGCTACGTATATGATAGGATTAACTCTAATATATGAAGTATACTTTTTATGTCTCAGCCCTTACCATCCTTCATGCAAGAGACACCATTTTGTCATATTGTCTATTACTATTTGATTATACAATGTCTCAGTTGCTTTTATTATCTCTATTACAGGAAAATAATAATTAGTTCGCAGTATATAATTTTCAGCAAATCAACTTGCCAATTCTGCAAGCAAGATTTAAAGCGAATAGTAGTCATATTTAAGAGTAAGTTTCTTGCTGTAAAAACACACAACAGTTATGAAGACATCATAGGTTATTGGCGCTGTTAAAATAGGTTATCGATTGCTATCAGACTAATTGTAAAAAGAGAAATGGGAAAGAGATTTGTGATGGTAGATTAAAAGTCTTATAACAGAATTAGGAGCGTTCCCGTCTAGGAGTATATGCCTAAATATGCATGTATACAGATAAAGTCATAGTTACGCAATGTAAATGTAGAATTATTTATTTGCAATCAACAAGTACTTACACTCAACCAGGATTATATTATTCAGAATTAATCCTATATTAGCCTTGTAATATACACTCTATGCAAATAAAGGAAACACCAAAAGAATATGATGCAATTATAGTAGGATCCGGAGCCGGAGGGGGTATGTCTGCTAATATCTTGGCCAATGCAGGTATGAAGGTCGCTGTGGTAGAAGCCGGTTCATTTTTTGATCCGAAAGACACAGCGACTAAAACTCAAATGAAGTGGCCTTGGGAATCCCCGCGACGTGGGGCGAGCACAAATCGTGCTTTTGGAGACTTCGATATGTCTTGGGGAGATTGGGAAGTTGAAGGTGAACCATACACTACCAAGCAGGGTACGGATTTCAAATGGTGGCGCGCGCGTATGTTAGGTGGTCGTACTAATCATTGGGGAAGGATCTCCCTTCGTTTTGGACCAAAAGATTTTAAGCACAAGGATGTGGATGGTCTTGGGGAGAATTGGCCCATTAGTTATGAAGAAGTTAAACCTTTCTATGATAGACTAGATAAAATGATTGGCGTATTTGGGACTAACGAAGGCTTACCAAATGACCCCGACGGATTTTTTCTGCCTCCACCAAAGCCACGGCTTCATGATCTATATTATATAAAAGGAGCTAGAAAATCAGGAATACCTGTTTATCCTGCTAGACTATCGATTTTAACAAAGAAATTAAATAATGATCGCGGTATATGTTTTTACTGCGGACAATGCAATCGTTCTTGCAGCGCATACGCTGATTTTTCTGCTGGCTCTTGTTTGATTTTTCCAGCGCAAAAAAGTGGACAGCTTGATTTGTTCACTGATTGTATGGTTAAGAATGTAACGACTAATTCTGAAGGCTTGGCTACTGGTGTTTCGTACATAAACAAGCAAGACATGGAAGAATACCAATTGAAAGCTAGAGTGGTAGTTCTAGGTGCTTCTGCTTGTAGCTCGGCGAGGATTCTTCTGAATTCTAGGTCGAAGCAACATCCTAATGGACTAGGAAATAGTAGTGATATAGTAGGTAGGTATCTGCACGATTCTACAGGCTCAGGGCTTACTGCTTTTGTACCAGAAATGATGAACCGTAAAGTATATAACGAGGACGGAGTGGGAGGGATGCATGTCTATAGTCCATGGTGGGGTGACAATAAAAAGCTAGATTTTCCTCGTGGATATCACATCGAACTTTGGGGAGGACTTGGTATGCCTGCTTACGGTTTCGGATTTGACATCGATACACTTAATAAATACATAGGTAAGGAAGTCGGTGGATATGGAGATAAACTACGTGATGATGTAAAACGATTTTATGGCTCAGTAGTTGGCATTGTGGGCCGTGGAGAGTCAATCGCAAAGTATGAGAATCGTTGTGAATTAGACGATAATGTAGTGGACCGTTTTGGTATTCCTGTATTACAATTCAATTATAAGTGGTCCAATTACGAGCGTCTTCAGGCTAAGCATATGGTCGATTCATTTGAAGAGATAATACATAATATGGGGGGGAAGTTAATGGGCGATAAACCAGGTGAAGATAAAAGTTATGGTCTGCTTGCGCCTGGTCAGATTATTCATGAAGTAGGCACTACACGTATGGGTGATGATCGCAAAACTTCCGTAACCAATAGATGGCAACAATTACACGATGCAAAAAATGTCTTCATCGTAGATGCTGGCCCATTTACTTCGCAAGCAGACAAGAATTGTACTTGGACTATAATGGCACTGAGTATGCGTACTTCTGAGTACATCGTAGATCAGTTTAATAAAAAGAATATTTAAATGGATAGGAGAGAAACTATAAAGTCGCTATTGGTCGGCTCGGTCCTAGGTGGTGTTGCATTGACTACGCAATCTTGTAGGGAAGATTTGGAATCTGTAGTTCCTGAAACGATTAGCTCTGACTCTGATTATGACTATGGTCGTACACCAGCAGAAAAGAAACACGACCAAGAGATTTTAGATAGTGAACCTTTTTTTTCTACTGATGAGCTTGCAACTTTAGCTGTTCTATGTGATATCATATTACCTGCTACTGCAGAGTTTGGCGGTGCAAATGATGCAGAGGTTCCAGCATTCATAGCCTTTATTGTGAAAGATATGCCATACCATCAACTGCCGATTCAGGGTGGTCTGATGTGGCTCAAAGGCGAAAGTAACCAACGCTTTGGAATACCATTCACAGCACTCAGCACTGATCAACAGATAGAAATAATTGATGAAATTGCCTATCCAGATACCAAGTTTAAAAGTCCTGAATTAGAACCCGGACGAACTTTCTTTAGGCTTATGCGGAATTTGACTTTGACTGGGTATTATACATCCCGAATCGGTGTCGATGCACTCGGATACATAGGCAATCGGCCAAATATGTGGGATGGTGTTCCGCAGGATGTGCTTGATCAACATGGTATGACGTATGAAGAGGAGTGGCTAGCGAAATGCATCAATCACGAGACTAGAGAACAAGCTGCAGAGTGGGACGATGATGGGAATTTACTCAATAACTAACGCTTATTATCTATCAATTATAATAGGCAAAATATTCTTCTTTATTGCATCAGCATAGTCGAATCTATATTTCAATGAGAGGTCAATGATATTATTTATCTCCTTAAATGAGTAATCCTTCTCATGTTTTATATGTCTACGATACCCGACTTCTATGATAGTGGTATTGCTTATTCGATATCCTCCAACTACCTTGAAAATATTGCCACTGATATTTAGTATTTTAAACTTGCCAGTCATCCTTAGAAATAATTCGTAAAACCCAGCTGCATAGATTTTTGTTTTCCCATTTTCTTTCAGAAGAGGATACTTAAATGTCATTCTATATCGAAGGCGGTTGCTAAATTTGATGCCATCAATGTAAGCATTTTCACTTGAGTCTTCTGGAATATTCATTATACCTGAGAATCGATGCTCTAGTCGAAACCGATTTATTATCTTAAGGGCATCAAATTTATTGGTAAATCCAAACTCGGTAAATATATCATGCCTAGGAATTGAAACATATTGACTTGGTTGATCAGGTTCGAAGCTATGAGAATATGTATATCCTAATCCAGCCACTACTAGATCACTTATACGATAAAGTCCGCGTGCTCTAAGTACTATTTTTTGCCAACTTTTTAGAAAGTCATATCGCCTGAGGCTGATTTGAGAATTAACATAGAATCTATCACTCAAGTCTATCTTAGCTTTTACCGACCACCACGTGTTGAAATGTGTAGCTTGGTCTACTTGAGCATTGCCCATTATGTAGACAATCATAAAAATCATTATGATTGATATCCTTAAAAAATTCATTAGATAGATAGCTTGTTATTCCCAAAGAATCCTATACAAAATCTAGTCCAATATATTTGTTTAACCACTGATAATCAGCGATATAAATGCGAATTTGAATATATAAATTATATACTCTGTGTCAGATATGTATCTTATCAAATAAAATATATAGCATAGTAAATAAAGCTCATCATGTAATTTTATAAGTGCATTTCTGGCTAAAATGGTTTTATACTCCTTGATATGGTCATCTTAAAAGTGATTATGCCTATTTTTAGGTCTAATATTATTCTGTATGAAGATTAAAACGGATATCCTCAAACAAATTCAGAGCAAAAAGTATAAACCTGTGTATTTGTTGCACGGCGAGGAGGACTTTAAAATTGACTTTATCACACAAGCCTTTGAAGATAAGGTATTAAGTGATGAAGAAAAATCTTTTAATTATACTGTTTGGTATGGTAAGGATGCTACTGCCATGCAGGTGATTGATTCTTGCATGCGATACCCAATGATGGCGGAAAAACAGTTGATTATCCTCAAAGAGGCGCAAGATATGAAGACAATTAACGACCTAATTGGATATATTAAAAGTCCAGTAGCATCAACAATATTTGTTATACAGTATAAGCATGATAAAATTGACATGCGAAAATCTTTAGGCAAAGCACTAAAAGCATCAGCAGAAATATACGAGTCAAAGCGATTATACGATAACGATATTCCTAGATGGATCATTGAGTATACAGAAGGGAGTAGTTATCAAATCAACGATAAGAATGCACTACTAATAGCTGATTATCTGGGAACTGACCTTTCAAAAGTCTCTAATGAATTGGAGAAACTATTTATTCTGATTCCCGCAGGTGCTGAAATTGACAGTAAAATTATCGAGAAACACATCGGTATAAGTAAAAATTATAATGTTTTTGAACTGCAAGATGCTATTGCTGCTAGAGATTTATTTAAAGCGCAACAGATAATTCACTATTTCGTCGATAACCCAAAGAAAAATCCTGCAGTAGTTGTAATATCTTCCATCTTTAATTTTTATTCGAAATTATTCTTATCCCTTTCATATAGTAAGCACAACGATCTAGACTTAGCGAAAAGCCTTGGCTTTTCACCACGCAATGAATATGCGGCTAGATTTTTTATTCGTAATTTTCGACTAGGGATGAAGACATATTCTAGAAAAGAAATAGAACGAGGTATAGATACTATTGCAAGATATGACCTTAGATCTAAAGGAGTAGATAATGTGAACACCGAGGCTGGGCAACTACTAAAGGAGCTCATTTACGAATTAATCACACCACTAGTCTATGAATAGTTGCAATTCATTTTATAGATTGGTTACAAATAAGGACAGTAGTTAGGGTTGAATGACTAAGTCATACCATTTTTTTTCAGTGATATTTTAAATTATTTCCTTACTTACTTGCATAGCATTCTAAAAAGACCTTAATTTGACCAGATGATTAGAATATCAATAAATACTTGCAACTGTTGGTGGATCTTAACTACTCGTATACCCGAATAGATAAGCTATTAATTTGTGCAAATAAAAAAAAGGCTTGTTGGGTATCCAATAAGCCTTTTTTTATTGCACGGTATTTGCAAAACCATATATACACATGACTTCTAACACCAAGATCAATCCTAGATTGATCGAATCATTATCCGCAGACCTTATGGGGGACACCCATACTCCTGTAGCACTATTTCTCAAGTTGAGAGATCAGTATAAGTCTATTCTATTGTTGGAAGCCAATGACTTTAGAAGTAAAGAAGACTGTAAATCTTATATTGCACTAGATATATTAGACGAAATTATCGTCCGAGATAATGCTATCAAGATATATGAAGATGGAGTTTGCGTTGAATCTAAGATTATAAACCACCAAAACCAAGTTATCGATTCTGTGCAAGATTTTATATCCTCTCATCAGATAACAGGAAAAAAAACGTTCAACGGATGTTTTGGTCATACAAATTTTGATGCCGTTCAACTCTTCGAGGATATTAAGTTTAACCCAAATAAACCTAAAGCAAATATTCCAGACATTAGATATTCTACCTTTCGATATATTTTAGAGTTTGATCATTATAAGGACAGTATTACTATTACGGAAAATCTTCGTCGGGGAGATAGCTCACAATTAGAAACGTTAAAAGCTCAAATTGCTAAGCCTGTCTTTAATACTTATGACTTCACATTGGACGGAGATACTCAAAGTAATATGGAGGATGCTGCTTTTAAGAGAATGGTTTCCTTAGGAAAAAAACATTGTCAACAGGGCAATGTTTTTCAGATTGTCTTTTCTAGAAGATTTCATCAAAGATTTAGTGGTGATGAATTTAATGTATATCGTGTACTGCGAAGTCTGAACCCTTCTCCTTATTTATTTTATTTTGATTATGGTTCTTATAGGTTGTTTGGGTCTTCACCAGAGTCTCAGTTGGTAATATCGAATGGGAAGGCTATAGTAAACCCAATAGCTGGCACATTCAAGCGGGAGGGTGTGGATAAGGAAGCAGATGCAAAAAAAGCATTAGAATTATCAAATGATGAAAAAGAAAACTCGGAACATATAATGCTTGTTGATTTAGCACGAAATGATTTGAGTAGGCATTGTACAAATGTAAGCGTTCAAGATCTTAAAGAAATACACTTTTTCTCACACGTGATTCACTTAGTATCAAAGGTTGTGGGTGATTTGAAGAGTACCGATAGACCCATCCAAATATTCGGAGATACTTTTCCTGCAGGGACATTATCAGGCGCGCCAAAGTACAAAGCAATGCAGATTATTGATGAAGTGGAGCCTACAGCTAGATCGTTTTACGGAGGTGCAATTGGGTTTATAGACTTTGATGGAAATATGAATCAAGCTATTCTGATACGCTCATTCCTTAGTTTAGAAAATAAACTCTACTTTCAAGCAGGAGCCGGTGTAGTAATTGACAGTGACGAAGAGAAGGAATTGCAAGAAATAAATAATAAACTTGGTGCGTTAAAAGCAGCCATAATTCAAGCCGAAAATATATGAGCAAGATTCTAATCTTAGACAATTATGATTCTTTTACCTACAATCTTGTACAATACATAGAAGAGCTAGCAGGTGAAAAGGTTACTGTTATGCGTAACGATAAGATTACTGTAGCAGAAGTAGATGCCTATGATACTATTATACTCTCTCCAGGACCAGGACTACCGGTGGATGCTGGTATAATGCCAGAGTTGATAAAAGTTTATCAATTTAGTAAACGAATTCTTGGGGTATGCTTAGGTCATCAGGCCATTATAGAATCATTTGGTGGAACCATTAGAAACTTGAGCAGAGTGTACCATGGTGTAGCGACAAATATTAATCAGACAGAAAATAAATCAGTTCTTTTCAAAGATATTTCTAAAACCTATACCGCTGGTCGGTATCATTCATGGTCTAGTGTAAAGGATGATATTCCCAAAGAATTACAGATAACTGGTGTGGATGATCAAGGAGAGATCATGGCTATACAACATGTGAGATTACCAATTTATGGAGTACAATACCATCCAGAATCAATTATGACTGCAGTGGGTAAAAAAATACTTGCCAATTTTCTACAACTACCTTACGAAATAAGCCAAAAAGATTACGCTCTTGAAAATGCTACTAATAGATGAAAAAGATTCTTCATTTTTTATACAATCACGGTAAACTAGATCATGCAGGAGCGAAAGCAATCATGCTGAGCATCACTGAGAATAAATATGATGCTTTACAGGTAGCTTCCTTTCTAACTGTGTTTAATATGCGTCCTATAACAGTTGAGGAATTAGATGGCTTTAGAGCAGGACTTATGGAGAAGTGTCTCAAAGTGGATTTCAATGAAGACTGCCTAGATATAGTAGGCACAGGAGGCGATGGAAAAAATACTTTTAATATTTCCACTTTGTCAGCTGTTGTAATGGCAGGTGCAGGTGTAAAAGTGGCTAAGCACGGGAACAACTCAGTTTCTTCAATATGTGGCTCAAGCAATGTTCTAAAGCATTTAGGCTATGAGTTTAGCAATGATAAAGATTTATTAGCTAAACAACTAGAACAAAATAATTTGTGTTTTTTACACGCTCCATATTTTCATCCAGCTATGAAATCGATAGTGCCTATAAGAGGTGCATTAGGCGTGAAGACATTCTTCAATATGCTCGGTCCGTTGGTGCATCCTGCGCAACCGAAGTATAATCTGTTTGGTGTCTATAATGCTCCATTGAGTAGATTATATCAGTTTATCTTGAAAAAACAGAAACGAGAGTTTACAGTAGTATACAATCTTGATGGATACGATGAAATCAGTCTCACAGATCAATTTATTGTAAGAACAACAAGGGATACAAAAACGTTAAGTCCTGGCGACTTAGGAATGAATAAATATCGACCTGAAGCCTTATTTGGAGGAGATGACATTTCTTCCAACGCTAAGATATTTATGAATGTACTAAACGATCAATCTACCGCTGCTCAAAAAGATGTTATTATTGCTAATGCAGGATTTGGAATCAAACAATACAAAAATAATATCTCCCTTATGGATGCTTTACAATATGCTAAAGAAGCGATTGAGAGCAAAGAAGCATTAAATAATTTTAAGAAATTACTCAATTAACCTTATGGATATATTGAATGAAATAGTAGTCCGCAAAAAGGAAGAAATAGCTCAACGAAAGAAGCTTTTTCCCTTAGCCGTTCTGCAACAATCGATCTTTTATCAAACAAAATGTATGTCTATGGTCTCGTATATAAAGAGATCAGATAAATCGGGAATAATTGCTGAGTTTAAACGTAAATCCCCAAGTCAGAGTGCTATAAATTTATATGCAAAAGTTGAAGATGTCACCATTGGCTATATGCAGGCAGGTGCCAGTGGGCTATCTATTCTTACTGATGAACATTTTTTTGGAGGAAAAAATGAAGATTTACGAATTGCCAGGAAATTTAATTTCTGCCCTATTCTAAGAAAAGATTTTATTATCGACATTTATCAGATTCACGAAGCTAAGTCTATAGGAGCAGACGCAATATTACTAATTGCTGAAATTTTAAATAAAGAACAAGTTGTGGAATTTGCTCAACTTGCTAAATCTATGAGCTTAGAAGTAATTATAGAAGTGCATAGTGCGGACCAGCTAGGTAAACTTAATGACTATATAGATATCATTGGTGTAAATAATAGAAATCTCGTTGACTTTACCGTTGATATCAATACTTCTATTGAGATGATCAAACATATACCAAGCGATAAAATCAAAATTTCGGAAAGCGGGATCAGTAACATTGAAAATATATTAACATTAAAGAAGGCAGGATACGATGGATTTTTGATAGGTCAACATTTTATGGAGACCGCTAACCCTAGTAAAAAATGCCGCCAATTTATAAAGGAACTTACAACTACTCATCAAGAAAATATCATTGTTAATCCATAAATCACGATTATGCTAAAATTAAAAGCTAAAGTATGCGGACTTAACAATACGGAAAACCTAAAATCCTTACTGACATTGCCAGTCGATATGGTTGGATTCATCTTTTATGATCAATCCAAAAGAAATTGTACGCTTTCACCTGACGTGGTAAGAGCAGCCTTTAACAAAGCGGACCCAAACTGTAAAAAAGTGGGTGTATTCGTAAACGCTTCTATTAAGGAAGTGCTTAGTAAAAAAGAAGACTATGATCTGGATTATATTCAGCTCCACGGTCAAGAGAGTATTTTCTATTGTCAAGAACTCAAAGAATATGATGTCAAACTTATTAAAGCATTTCCTGTGGATAATAATTTTAGTTTTACTAATACCAGTGCTTATAGCTTTTTTTGCGATTACTTCCTCTTCGATACGAAGGGTAATTTGCCAGGTGGCAATGGAATTCAATTCGATTGGAACATGTTAAATAAGTATACAGGAAAAACACCATTTCTGGTAGGAGGTGGTATTGGACCAGATGATGTAGCTCAAATTAGAAACCTTCAGGTAAATGGATTCTATGCGGTGGATGTTAATTCAAAATTTGAAATAGCACCAGGATATAAAAACCTGGATATCCTGGCTGACTTCTTATACAAAATCAAGCGCCCAGAAGTATTTAATGACAACTCGAATAACCAAAAATTAGCAAATGGTTTCTGATCCAAATATAAGAATTACAGATCAGGGATTCTATGGCAAATTCGGCGGTGCATATATTCCTGAAATGCTATATGGCAATATAGAAGAACTACGTCAATGTTATGAAACTGTTATTCAATCAGAGTCTTTTCAAACGGAGTTTAGAAATTTGCTTAAAGACTATGTGGGTAGACCATCACCATTGTACTTTGCGGAGCGTTTATCGGCGAAATATGGCTGCAAAATTTATCTCAAAAGAGAAGATCTTAATCATACTGGATCCCATAAAATAAATAATACTATCGGGCAAATATTAATTGCTAATCATCTTGGGAAGACGCGCATTATTGCGGAGACTGGTGCTGGGCAGCATGGTGTGGCTACTGCGACGGTTTGCGCGCTGAAGGGTTTAGAGTGTATAGTTTATATGGGGGAGGTAGATATCGAAAGACAAGAGCCGAATGTAGCGCGTATGCGCATGCTAGGTGCACAAGTGATACCAGCAACATCAGGAAGTAAGACACTCAAGGATGCTACTAATGAGGCCATCAGAGATTGGATAAATAATCCATTGGATACGCATTATATCATAGGATCTGTAGTCGGGCCACATCCCTATCCAGATATGGTGGCTAAATTCCAATCTATCATAAGTGAAGAAATTAGGTGGCAGCTACAAGAAAAGCTGGGGAGGGATTATCCTGATTATATCTTGGCGTGCGTTGGTGGTGGCTCCAATGCTGCAGGGGCATATTTCCATTACCTTAATGATGATCGCGTTAGCTTAATAGCTATCGAGGCAGCTGGATTGGGTATAGAGACAGGGGAGTCCGCTGCCACCAGTATTCTAGGATCCGAAGGTATAATACACGGTAGTAAAACCCTGTTGATGCAATCTAAGGATGGGCAAATTATTGAGCCTTATTCTATTTCTGCTGGACTAGACTATCCTGGCATCGGACCATTGCATGCACACCTATTACAGACTGGCCGCGCTGAAGCTTATGCTATCACAGATAAAGAAGCGCTAAGCGCAGCTTTATCACTTACGAAGATAGAAGGTATCATACCTGCCCTGGAGACGGCTCATGCATTTGCAGCATTAGATAAGATGAGTTTTAAAAATGATGATGTTGTTATTATAAATTTATCGGGTAGAGGAGATAAGGATCTCGCCACCTACACCAAATATATGGACGATCATGAATAAACTTTCCCAGGTATTTGACAGAAGCAATAATGATATACTAAATATATATTTTACCGCTGGATATCCAGCTCTGTCTGATACTGCGCGTATTCTAGTTGTTTTAGATAAATCAGAAGTAGACATCATCGAGATTGGTATTCCTTACTCTGATCCCATGGCGGATGGACCTACTATACAGGCAAGTAGTGCTCAGGCTTTAAAAAATGGAATGACTTTAGAAATTCTGTTCCAGCAGGTATTATCTGTAAGATTACAAATAAACTCAGCGATAATTCTTATGGGATACTACAATCAGGTGTTGCAGTATGGGCCACGAAAGTTTTTCGCTAAATGTAAGGAAGTAGGTATCGATGGTTTGATACTTCCTGATCTGCCTCTTCAGGAGTATGAAACGGAATATAAATCTTTTTTTGAAGAACTAGATTTGGGGATTAGTTTTCTCATAACGCCTCAGACTCCAATCTCTAGAATTCAGCAGATAGATGCTTTGACTAGAGGTTTTATCTACATGGTTTCAAGTTCATCTATTACTGGTGGAGCAGCTGGTATTAATGAGTCACAATTGAAATATTTCGAAAGAATAAATGAATTGAGATTGAATAATCCGAAATTAATAGGATTCGGTATTTCTGACCATAAAAGTTTTAGTACGGCATGTAAATTCGCTAATGGAGCTATCATTGGTAGTGCTTTCATCAAGGCTCTAGCGTCGGGAGATGGACTAAATAATAGTATAGTTAATTTTATAAAAGGAATAAGAACCGCGCAGCATATTGCTTAAAAATATGCAATATAATAATAAACATAGAATTGAAATATAATAATAAACATAGAATTGAAATATGATTATACAGCTAAGCAAGAATATAAACAAGACACAATTAGACGCATTGGAAGTTTGCCTTGAGCAAATGGAATATTCAGCTAATCATATAAAAACTCAGTTTCAAAATTATATTGTTGGCGTTGGAAAAAAGGAAATTGACTTGCGTGTAATTGGTGGTTTAGATGGGATAAGTGATATTCATCGGGTAAGTGATGCATACAAATTGGTGTCTAAAAAATGGAAAATTAAGGAGACGGAAATTGATCTTGGAGGTGGTATCAAGATTGGTAATGGCAATTTTGCAGTGATGACTGGACCTTGTTCTATAGAGTCAGAGGAGCAGATAAGATCTACCATAGGACTGATGAAAGAGCAAGGGGTAAAGGTCATGCGTGGTGGAGTATACAAACCTAGGAGTTCACCCTACTCTTTTCGTGGTCTTGGGTTAGATGGTCTCAAAATGTGGTATCGGATCGCCAGTGAAAATGGCATTAAGATCATCACCGAAGTAATGATGACGGAGCAGATTGACAGTATGATTGACTATGTAGATATTTTTCAGGTGGGCGCGCGTAATAGTCAAAATTTTAATCTTTTAGATGCTCTAGGTAAAGTTGATAAACCCGTCTTACTTAAACGAGGAATATCAGGTACAATTGATGAATTATTGCAGGCTGCTGAATACATTTTCTCTAATGGGAATGAGCGTATCATGCTATGTGAGCGTGGTATAAGAAGTTATGAGAATGCCTACAGAAATACCTTTGACATAAATGCAATCAGCATGCTCAAAGCCAAGACGCATTTGCCAGTAATAGCCGATCCCTCGCATGGTATAGGTGTACGCAAGCATGTAAGTGATATCGCACTAGCTGCTGTCATGGCTGGCGCAGATGGAGTTATATTTGAATCACACACTATTCCTGAAAGAGCTTTCTCAGATGGTCAACAGACCTTGGATTTTGATGAAGCGAGCCGCTTAATTGACCATTTACATCAAACTGTAAAATTTCGAGATTCTTTATGCTAAGATTATTAAAGTGATAGCTGTTTTGTGCACATCAGGCATGATTACTTGTAAATTTGAATATTCGAAAAGGTAATGCGATAATTTTAGAAATGAAACTTACCTCTGGAGTAATCTATAGCCACTATCTCTATTGACAATTGGGACAAACTTAGTATCCCATGCAGATCAGTTCCTAAATTATTATTAACATGTGTGAAAGAACGTGGCATACAGTCTTGATTCTGAAAAATTGCATCTCCCATAATAAGTGAATTAACACGTGCCTTTTGTATTAGCACATTTTTATTAGACAGACACTTCATAGTACTTGACTCATCTAGTTTTTTAACGCCGCGAAGGTTATCTAAAAGCTCAGCATCTACGAAGTGAATAGATGATCCACTATCCAACGCAAAATTATACACCTCACCTTCAATCTTTATCTTTGCTATAGGGATATGATTTTCAAGACTAATATTGACTGATTGCCTATAGCCTTTCTTATCTTTCCTTGAGAGTTTATCGGAAAGTATAATGATGGATTTCTTAAAATCCATAACTACGACTTTTGGTAAGAAAACGTGACCACCAATGATACCCGTAAGATCTATACCCAAATGTTCCTCAATCGGTTTAAGGCTGATAATTTGGGCTTCTAAGTCATTCTGTACAAAATTTCCCACAATTAATTCCTCAAGTGATCTTGTTTCTATTTCAGCAGTTCCACCAATTGTCAAAATACTATGATTAGGTTTGGAGATAACGCCATCTATGAATATGCCATCAGAACCTGTATCTAGTAAGAACCTTCCATGCACTCCATCAACTTCAGCGTCTATAATAGTAAGCCCATCAACTAGCTCAAAAGGTATCGTAATTGAATTGTTAGCAGATGCGCAGAGTGTGATATAGCACAATAGAACCAAGCACAGTGCTAGGCTAAAACGATATATAATGTTAAATTTTGAATGCATTTTTAAGATGATATATAACATAACATGATCCAATGTAAGTTATTATTCACCAAATATCAATGTTTAGTTTACATTTATTTAACATTGAGGTAACATTGAGTATCTAAATCGTTGATAGTGAATAGGAAGTTGAGTTAACATTCGTTTAATATTGAGGCTAGAATATTTGTAATCTTTTCAAATAACTGAAATTTAGCAACCAAAAATTTAGGAGTCTATCATTTCATAAGGTTTACTTTACAACTTGTGATATTACCTGACACAGTGTCTAACTTTCACATTTTGGTCGATCTCTAAAAGAGCACACATCATTTTCTTAAATGACTTGCCTACTGCAGAATTACTTTGGATAATTAGTCATACACCTACTCTAAGGTTACTTAACACACTTTATGAGATTAATATTTACTCATTTGATATTTGTTTGTTCTCTTGGACAAAGGATAGGAGCAGTGGCTCTTTTTTGAGCCAGTCGTGAGCAAGGGAGATATAGATTGCGATAGCAAAATCTATATCTCCTTTGCGAGGGACCAAGCTGAGTATAGCCTGGTGCCGACTTCGAAGTATAGCCTGCGGGTGGGGGAAGTCGGTATGGCCCCAAACTCTTCTAATAGAAATTAAAGGTATACCGGACATAAAAAAAGATCTAGCTTTCAAAATTGAAAACTAGATCTTGTAAATATGATAATTAAACTTTCACTTATTATTTGCTGAACTTGTAGCTCAGACTCAAACTATAATCGATACCAGGACTGTAAGATTGGATGTCATACTCTCGTCCTTTATAGGTAGCCACTTGCGCATATTTCGCATTGAGAATGTTAGATGCACCAGCGGTAAGACTGAAAAATTTATTGATTTTCTGAGACACTCTTAGATTAAGAGAAGGTCTAGATTTCAAGTAGTAGTTTGGAGTTGCTCCTCTAGTGACTACTGTGATCGCGTCTCCGATAACGTTGAAAGAAGCGCTAACATTTGTACCTCTCTGATTCTTGTAAGAAAGCATTGCATTGAATACATAAGGCGCTTGACCAAACATACTTCTTGTCGCTTGGGCACCTGGCTGAGAAATCCTTATTTGTGCTAATTCTTCCTCATCTATATCTGTCTTAGAGTAGATGTAGGTTATGTTTGTAGTGAAGTCAAAGCCTTCTAAAAATGCAGCTATAGAACTCAACTTTTTACGAAACTCTATTTCTGTTCCAATCAATCTTGCGTTGTCAACATTTCTGTAAGTCAACTCAGCATTTTGAGCTTCTGGGTTAAATGTACGCTCGATAGGATTGGTAAAGTTTTTGGCAAAAGCGCCAATAGAAAAACTTTCTCCAGACTTAGGAAAAACTTCCCATCTCAAGTCTAGATTATCAATAGTAGTACGCTCTAGTTCTGGATTACCTATGAATACAAATCCGCCATCTAATGCAAAAGATGCGAATGGTGCTAACTCTCTAAATGTAGGCCTAGCTACTGTACGAGAATATGAAAATCTAAATTTTTGTTTCTCATTAATAGTGAAGTTGACCGTCGCACTTGGAAGAATATCCAGATTATCCAGCAAGTTAGATGCTCCATCAAGATCTGGGTATCTGTCCAGGGTAGATTCCTTATCGAAAGTCTCTAGTCCTACAAAAGTACGTTCTGCTCTCACTCCAAAAATAGTATGTAGCTTATCTGTAATAGGTAAGTTTACCATACCAAATGCAGCAGCAGTAGTGGCACTTGCGTCATAGTTATTGCGCGCATCATAGTTGTCCGTGATATATACACCAGCTCCATTATTTACAAATCCATTCTCATCTGCTGACACTAAATTATTTTCAGCAAAGTAGAAACTTAAATCTAAAAATTCCTCATTGAGTATATCCATCTCGTTTGGCAATGAGATAGCAGGTGAATTGTTATTGAAGTTATAACGTGTTTCTCTAAATGCTCTGTTCTTAAAATTGAATGCACCTCCAAATTGAAAATTACTTTTCAAATCATTCCATTGAGTAAATGGAACTATGATGGATGCCCTTGAATCAGAGTTGTGCTGAATCATGTCTCTGTAAAAACGAGTTGGTACATTATCACTTGAAGGTTTTAAAAATGGTCTTTCATTGATCGTGTTCACTCTATTGGTAAAGAATCTTAGATCTGGATCATCTTGCTGAGAGATAGAATAGGAACTTATCCAAGCCAGCTTTATATCATTATTGGGCCCCAGCATGTGAGTACCTTTTACTTGAATAGTGCTTAAGCTCCTTTCTAAATATCTCCAAGATCTTGTTTGAAAAATGTCACTAGGGTCATCTGAATTTTTAGTACCTACTGCATATTTTGCAGTACTCACTCCAGACTGATTATGCATAGCGGTAATGCTGACCGTATTGTAATCATTTAATTTTAATGAGCTTGCTAAAAGCAAACCCCAAGTAGTCTCTTCGTTACCTTCTGTATCGGTCAGTTTAATTTGAGGATTAAGTCTGTCAGTAGTAGCAAAGTCTCCACTAAGTTGGAAAATACCGATAGAACCATCATGGTATGCGGAGTAGCTGCGTGCATATGTCGTGGAAGCCATAAGTCCTAGAGACTTGCCGAATAGGTTTACTGTATTGCCAATGCTAAAAGATAGTCCTTGGTTAAGCGGGCGAGCAGCTTGTTGCATAGACCAAGTATTGTCGAATGCTCTAGTATTTGCTGCTACTTCTTGTGCCTTAGATCCGTTGTTTATACCTTGAGCATAGTCTGTAAGAATTCCTTCATTATTTTCTATCATAGATGGTATTGCACGTGTACCGTTGTCAAATCCTAGTGCATCCGTTGAGCTGCCTTCGTAGCTCAAAAAATTATCGTTTAAATTACTATTAGAGTTATATCCAGTAGATAGAGATGCATTAACGGTAAAAGTTTCTGTAAAATCTTTAGTATTAATATCTACCAATCCACCAGTCCAATCACCAGGTAGTTCTGGTGAAAAAGTTTTATAGACTACAATATTATCTACCAATGCAGTAGGGAACAAATCCATTTGCACCGTATTCCTGTTAGGATCAAGGCCAGGAATTTCAGCTCCATTGAGCGTAGTTTTGCTATATCTATCACCTAGACCACGCACATATACATATTTGCCTCCTTCAAGGGTAACTCCTGTGACACGCTTTACAGCTTGTGCTACATCGCTATCGCCGCTCTTTTTAAACTGGGCAGCAGAGATACCATCAAGCACTATAGTAGACGCTTTTCTCAACGCAAGTACAGAAGCTTCAGTATTTCTAAACGCCTTAGCCGTGACGACTACACTTTCTAATTCTATCGACTCATCTTCTAACAGAATGTCTAAGGGCGTATTTTCACCAGCACTAACTACTATGTTCTGTGCAGTAAAAGTTTGAAATCCGATATAGGAATATTCAATGTTGTATGTGCCAGGCTCAACTTCTAAGCTGTAACTACCATCTATGTCTGTAGTTGTTCCAACTGAAGTGCCAGCGATGATGACGTTCCCTCCGATTACTTCTAGCTGAGAAGTTTTTTCTAGAAGTATGCCGCTAATGGTTCCTTTCTGCGCGAAGATACTTGCACTGAGCAAGAAAAAAAGGATGGTGATCTTTAAAGAT